>Ga0182030_10001767_pt1 | contig 45078 bp, 38 predicted proteins | sample 812S3MmetaG_FD_121299 | JGI IMG/M metagenome (GOLD analysis project Ga0182030, IMG submission 121299) | Permafrost microbial communities from Stordalen Mire, Sweden - 812S3M metaG (Illumina Assembly) | ecosystem: Environmental > Terrestrial > Soil > Wetlands > Permafrost | place: Sweden...
GGCTAATCTGGCGCTTTCGCTGGCACAAACACGCTATCGACTGGGACTCAGCTCGATCGTGGAACTGAGCCAGGCCCAGTTTCAGCAAACTGATGCAGCAATCGGCAACACAGATGCGCAATACCAATACCGGCTTGCTCTCGCCACACTCAGCTACCAGACAGGAGCAAATCCATGATTGAAGACTTCAAGCTGAAGGTCTTTCGAATGGTTGCGAACGATCTGAATTATTACAGAGCAACGGACGAGCCTTATATTACTCAGTCCGCGATTACGGCTCAGATCAGGTTTCTGGCCTCTTGAGCGTCGCCGCCTTGTTGGTAAGCGCATCTACGGGAGATAGCCATGACGCTCGCAATAAATGACAAGCCAGTTCTAAACCTGAAGGCGGTTGTATTCGCGACCGATTTCTCAATTTGTTCCCAGAACGCTGGACTCTACGCAGCGAGGATGGCTGCCTATTTCTCAGCGAAGCTTCTGGTGACTCATGCCTTCACTCGTTCACAAGCTGCCATGGAGGTTGAGATCGGCGACGGAAGAGTGAGCCGGCAGAGAAGGGATTTAACGCGACTCCTATCGAAGGAGGCACTTCTTGTTCGAGCGGATTCCATTGAAACCGTTCCGACTCTTCTGGAGGGTGATCCAGAGTACACGATTCCTGAGCTGGCTGATGAAAATCAGCCGTCTATGATCGTCTTGGGGACACATGGGGGGAACAGGCTGGAGCGAGGCATCATCGGTTCAGTCGCGGAGAAGATCCTACGGTCTACTCGTTGGCCAACGCTTACCGTCGGACCACAAGTCCAGGCCCTCTCATCGAAGAATCTTCCATTCGAGAGGATTCTCTTTGCCACAGATTTTACACCGGCTGCGGCCAGCGCAGCACTCTATGCGGTGACCCTGGCAGAAGTGCTCGGGGCCAGGATTGACGTTCTTAATGTGATTCAGGAAGGTGCCATCGAGCACCCAGATAGGCTATCCGATCTCCAGCACCGCTTCTACGATGCTCTCGATGGCCTTGTGCCGCAACAGGCAAAAAAGTTCTGTGATCCGAGAACATTTGTAGAAGTAGGCAGCGCCCACGAACGAATCCTTGACCACATCAGAGAACATTCTATCGACCTTCTAGTGCTCGGCATCCGACAGACTTCGCATCTCGGCATGGAGATGAGAACTTCAGGGGCCTTTCGGATCATCGTTGATGCGGAATGCCCGGTTCTGACAATTAGAAAGTAAGACTTTGATGCGCTGCTGGTGATGCAAATGGGACAAAGGAAGAAGCAATCGAGCCACGAGTATAATCACAGTCCGACAACATTGCTTGTGGCATTGTTTGGTGGTGCTTGCGCGTTCATCACCGTAGAGAGCATTTATGGAGACGCAAACGGCGCGGGGTGGCAGGAGATGAACAGGCTTCCAGCTTGGCAAGTCCATATGGGATCAATGTGCGTGGGGATCCTAACATTCTTTGTGTTTTTGTTCATTTTGGAATTCCTGGAAACAAACTCAAGGACAACGGCATGGAAATCATGTGCGCCGTGGCTGCCTCTCGTCGGACTTACGGCGTTGGCAACACTCGTTCACCTTCCGTTCTACATCCTGCTCCTAGTAGGTGCCAGCTATGCCGTGTGGGCCTACCGCCGAACGTGCAGTGTGCGCCGCTCACTGAGATCTAGCAAAGTGAAAGAAGTCGCATAAGCGCGTTGGGGTGATTTCGATAAGATATTCAGTTTAAGTAGTGAGAAGCTTGGCATCACTCGGAGCCACGTCCAAGACTCTCTTGGTGCCCGCTATTGTTTGATATGGCTGTATCGGTCGACACGGCCGCCCTGAAAGAAGCGGTGGCGCACCATGCTTTGGGCAAGCAAAAACGGCGACTGCCAATGGGAGTAGAAACAGGAACTGTCCCACTTGGAACCAAGGTGACTTTTCCCTTTCAGGGCCTTTCGGCTTCAAATCGGTTGTCATCTGAGCGACCTCTCCGCAAGTAAGGCACCTGCCGTGGTGCCGCCATTCATGCGATCCGTCATTTCCCTTGTCGACGCCAAACTGTATCTGTCCTGAGACGTGGCGCCAGTGACGGCTCTAACTCTTTCTTCGCAACTGGTGACAGTAAGGTGGCGGTATTGAGCCATTGGTCTGTTCAGGTCTGCCTCCGATGGACCTCTAACGTCACTTCGCCAATAGCTTTTGAATCGCGTGCAATTCGAGACAGTGCATCTCGGTGGTCTTCGGGTACGCCATCTTGAGTTCTCCGAGCGCATCCAACACGATTTGCGAGACGATCAGACGTGCGTTCTCCTTGTCGTCGGCGGGAACGACGTACCAAGGAGCATGATAAGTGCTTGTCGCATGAAAGCAATCCGCGTAGACCTTTATGTACTGCTTCCAATATTTCCGCTCGTGAATGTCGGAGGTGCTGAACTTCCAGTTCTTGTCTGGCTCATCGATGCGCTCAAAGAATCGCTTTCGTTGCTCTTCGCAAGAAAGGTGGAGGAATACTTTGACAATGCGCGTCCCGGTGCGATGAAGATGCTTTTCCAGATCCACGATTGAGCCATATCTCTGTTCCCAAATATCCTTCTCGTCGCGCAACTACTTGGGAAGTCCTTGGCTGCGGAGAATCTCCGGATGCACTGGAACGACCAGAACTTCCTCGTAATAGGAACGGTTGAAGATGCCGATCCGGCCGCGCTCGGGAAGGCGGCACGTCGTGCGCCAGAGAAAGTCATGCTCCAGTTCTTCGGCGCTCGGCTGCTTAAAACTGAAGACCTCGCAGCCTTCCGGATTGACGCCGGACATGACGTGCCGGATGACGCCGTCTTTGCGGGAAGCATCCATCCCCTGAAAGATCAGCAACAACGCGTATTGGTGGGACGCGTAGTGAAGCTGCTGTAGCGCGCTCAGCTTCTCCATGTATTGTTGCAGAAGTTCCTTGTACTGCTTCTTCGACTTAGAATAGGGGGCGACAGTCGTCGGCTATTCGCTGAGGTCGACTTTTTTGTCCGGCAGCACACGGTAGGTCTTAGAATCGATAGTCATTCTGTCCTTCTCTGTTACGCGGGCTTCTAGCACTCGATTTTCACTTGTAATGGTTCTCCTGTTCTTGCTCCCTCCACCGGTTGCCGATCCAATGGGGACTAGATGATCGCTGGACATGGCAATGAACAAGTCTGGATTTTGATAAGAATTGCGTAAGGACATCCCCCGCGTGATAAAGCCTCAACATCTCCTGTCGTCCTGCGATCAGGGTATAGGAGCTTCATTTGCCAGAACAACGAAACATGCTGAGTGAAATTGGCATTGTGGCCGCAACCACATCGGGAGGCGCTCGTAAAAAGTGTCTTCCTGCCGAGATGCACAATCTGTGCAAATCTGCTCAGGTGGCTGGGTGGTGCGGGGGTGAGAATGGTCATTGCACTTACCTACGGCATCTTCGGATGGCATCGATTTGCATTCGGGTCGATTGCCGAGAAGGTCGTCAAGCTCGTGCAATGTCCGCTCTTGCTTCTTCGTTCGTCTAAGCCTGAGACCGGCGCGAAGATTCCATCCGGACGCGCTTCGGAATGGTGGTAGCGAGAACATTGTTAGAGGTGGTTCATCATGAGTGCGACGACAATTATTACCCCCGCACCACCCAGTCAGCCGGCAAAGCCGGATCAGGACGTTACTTCAAACGGGCTCACGAGCGATGAGGCCCGTGCGCGTCTTGAAAGAGACGGCCCAAATGCAATGCCGGATACGTCCGTTCATCCGCTTCGCAATGCATTGGCCAAATTCTGGGCGCCGGTTCCGTGGTTGCTCGAAGCCTCCATTGTGCTTGAGCTTGTGCTGCATAAGTACTACGAGGCTGCGGTCATTGCGGCCTTGCTGGTCTTCAATGCAGCGCTTGCCTACTTCCAGGAGGGTCGCGCCCAGGCTACCTTGGCGGCCCTGAAGTCGCGTCTCGCGCTCAACGCCTCTGTCCAGCGCGATGGCGGCTGGAAGACTGTACCGGCCGCGGAATTGGTCTGCGGCGACCTTGTGAAGCTGTCTCTTGGCGGTGTGGTCGCTGCCGACGTGCATCTGACCGGTGGATTGGCTGAACTTGATCAGTCGATGCTCACAGGCGAATCTCTGCCCATTGATGCCGGTCCAGGTGCTGACACTTATGCGGGGGCTCTCGTCAAGCGCGGCGAAGCAACGGCTGTGGTAACGGCTACCGGCGCCCGAACCAAATTCGGCCGAACGGCGGAGCTCGTCGGCACTGCGCACGTGGTAAGCACACAGCAGATGGCTGTGCTCAAGATCGTGCGGAACCTGGCGATCTTCAATGGCGTCTTAATCATTGCCATGGGGATATACGCCTATACCCATGCGATGCCGTGGAGTGAGATCGTTTCTCTCTTGCTCACCTCGGTCCTGGCCGCAATTCCGGTAGCGTTGCCTGCGACCTTCACCCTTGCCGCCGCGGTCGGAGCTCGCTCTCTGGCGAAGCTGGGCGTGCTACCGACGCGGCTCTCTGCCGTGGACGAGGCCGCTTCGATCGATGTCCTGTGCTCCGACAAAACAGGAACTCTAACCCTCAATGCGCTTTCAGTAACCAGCGTTCGCCCTTTGGCAGGTTTCGACGACGCCCACGTTCTCGGGTTGGCATCTCTCGCCAGTTCTGAGGGCGGCCAGGACTCTGTCGATGCGGCGATTCGCTCTGCCGCCTCGCGCAAGCCGGTGCAGGGTCTGCCAAAGCTGGCGACGTTTGTGCCGTTCGACCCAGCGAAGAAGACATCGGAGGCAACTGCAACAGATGCCAAGGGTATTGCAGAGCGCATCATCAAGGGCGCCTATACTGCGGTCGCTGCCCTCACGGCTCCGTCGCCAGCTGCGGCTGGGATAGTTGACGAACTCGAGAAACAAGGCTTCAGGGTTCTGGCGGTAGCAGCGGGTCCTTCGGCTTCCGTTCAGCTTATCGGCCTGATCGCCCTCAGCGATCCGCCGCGACCGGACTCGAGTTCTCTCATCTCGGAGTTGCATACGCTCGGTGTGGCCACGGTCATGGTAACGGGAGACGCTCCGGCCACGGCGTCAATCGTCGCTCACGACGTTGGATTGAACGGCGCCGTTTGCCCGCCCGGAAAGCTTCCCGATGCTGTCAAGCCAGAGGATTTCGCGGTTTTCGCAAGCATTCTTCCCGAAGGCAAGTTTGACCTCGTCAAGGCATTCCAGAAGAATGGGCACGCAGTGGGAATGTGCGGCGATGGCGCCAATGACGCACCTGCGCTCCGCCAGGCGCAGATCGGTATTGCAGTCTCGACCGCCACCGATGTGGCGAAATCGGCAGCAGGGGTTGTACTCACCGATGCTGGACTGGGCGGAATTGTTGCCGCTGTGAAAGAGGGCAGGATCACATTTCAGCGCATCCTCACCTACACGCTGAACTCGGTAATGAAGAAGATATTGCAGGTGCTGCTGTTGGCGGTCGGCCTAGTCATGACCGGACAGGCTGTCCTGACACCCATGCTCATGGTTATTGTGATGATCACCGGAGACTTCCTCGCTATGTCGCTCACCACGGACAGGGTGAGGCCATCGAAGACGCCGAACTCCTGGCAAATCGGCGGGATTACGATCGCGGGAGTTATTCTTGGAACCTCTTTCCTTGCCTTTTCCACGGCGATTCTGGCAGTTGGAAAATTCGAGTTGCATCTGAATATCGAAGCACTCCGAACTCTGTCCGTGGTCGGCATTGTGTTTGGGAGTCAGGCCACGACGTATGTCATTCGCGGGCGCCAACATCTGTGGGGCTTGCGACCCAGCATTTGGCTTGTGCTTTCTTCCGTTGCCGACGTTCTTATCATCTCAACGCTCGCTGTTTACGGGATTGCCATGGCGCCACTGTCCCTCGCGGTTGTCGCCTGCGAGTTTGCCGCGGCGATTGCTTTCGGCGTGGTCCTGGACGTGGTGAAGATTCCGCTCTTTGCTCGTCTCCGCATCTCATAGAGTCGTTTTAGAATTGAGCGATATATGGCAACCGTGAGCAATGCTGAAAAGTGAAGACTCCTAGCTCTTAACCGTCTACCTCTTCCACACAGTTGTCGGTGGCCAGCCTCAGTGCACGACTTTGCGATTTCCAAGCGGTCAGGACTTGGCATCAGGGAAAAAACGAGACCGTTTGTCGGGACAGCCCTGCCCAATTTCGACTGGAGGATCAGTGAGCGCAATACATTTGAGCGGCGACATCGCACGGATCTGGATGAGACAAATCCCCGGCGCTTCGACTCTTTGCGCGACTCTCATACTCTGGGACAGAGTGGGATCGTGAGGTGTTGCTCCGCGTCTTGCTGCGGGTGGGAGGGATCCGCCCCGCCGCGACAGTCATAAATCCCCGGCGAATTCTCGAAGGGGGTACTTTTGGGGGTAGTTTGCCGATGCGATTTCTTATATCTTTACGCTTCAATAGTTTACATATCGATATGAATCCCCCTCTCAATGCAAGCAACAGAAAATAAATGAGTTGAAGGAATTCTCCTGAGCTGCACGGAGCGCATTCTTCTCATTTGTGCCCCTATTCGAACAACGAGCTACGGCAAGCAAAAAACACTAGAGGCAGGCAAGCGGCCTGGGCGCCTTTGGACTCAATCAAGCGACTGGGGTCCGAAGTCTCAGTGGCCCAAGCGCTTTGATAGAACTCACCGTTTCGGTGATGACGCGGACGAACTTCTCTCCTTCGCCGGCAGAGACGTAGTCGAATTTGCAGCGCTCTTTTTCGATGCCGAATTCTTCAAGCACCTGCAACAGGATGCGATGACGCTGGACTGCCCGGTAATTCCCCTCTTTATAATGGCAGTCGCCGGGATGACAGGCCAGGATCATGACTCCGTCGGCACCTTTACGGAACGCCTCCAGAACAAATTGGGGATCGACGCGGCCGCTGCACATCACGCGGATGACGCTCACGTTCGGTGGATAAGGCGTCTGCGAGGCGCCCGCCTTGTCGGCTCCTGCGTAGGAGCACCAGTTGCACAGAAAGCCGACGATCTTCGGCTCGAACGATTCGGTGTTGGGCTGGGTTTGCATGGTCATTGTAGGATGGCCTCGATTTCTGCAAAGATCTGGTCGTTAGTGAAGTGGTTGCCTTGAATTGCGCCCGCCGGACAAGCCGCAACGCATGTCCCACAGCCGTGACAAATCAGCTCATTCACTGAAGAGACGTGTTTGTCGGGATCGAAACTTATCGCTTTGTAGGGGCACACAACGCCGCAAATGCGGCAACCCGAGCAGCGATCTTCGTCAACCTTGGCGACAATCGGTTCAATGGTCAGCTTTTTACCGTCGGCCAATCCGGACAATACATATCCTGCAGCGGCCATTGCCTGGGTGCTGGCGCCGCGGATATCCATGGGCGCCTGGCATGAACCGGCGAGATAAATGCCTTTCACTGTGCTCTGCGCGGCGTGCAGTCTTCCGTTCATCTCATCGAAGAACCCGGCTTGGTTGCGGCTCAGGTCCAGAATGGATGCGAGCTTTGCCGAGCTTTCGCTGCCAACCATCGCTGGACAGAGCACAACCATATCCGTTGTAAGCTTGCCCACCTGGCCATCTGCCTGGCGGTACTCGATGGCCTGCTTGCCGTCGGATGACGAAACCTTGATCTCCGCTATGTTGCCGAAGCGAATGAACGATGCATCGGGATTCTTGCGCGCGTGGTCGAGCATGGGAAAGTCGCTTTTCCCGGCAACCACAAGTTCCTTGTAGAGGTGATACACCTTGGTCCCCGGCAGTTTATGCTCCACGATGCGATTGAACTTGAATGCGTATTCGCAGCAAATGCCGGAACAATGAGGCTGGTGCGCTGGGTCAAGGCTGCCCACACAATGGACGATGGCCATGCTCTCAGGGGCGCGGCCCGCCGAGGTCTTGATTTCGCCTGCGGTCGGTCCATTGGCCGCCGCAATCCTCTCAAATTCCAGGCTGGTGTAGACGTCGGGGACTTCTCCGTAGCCGAGATTGCCCAACTTGCGGCAGTCGTACAACTGACTGCCGACCGCGACAATAATGGCTCCAACATTGCGATCGAGAACCCGCTCCTTGTCGTCGAAGCACACAGCTCCCGGCACCGGGCAGGCATCCGAACAAAGCTGGCAATCCTCCCCTTTGCTGCGCAGGCACGACGCCCAATCGATATAGGGAAGGTTCGGCAGCGCTCCCAAAAAGGGGATTGCGATTGCCTTCTTCTGATCCATATCGCAATTGAACTTGTTAGTTGTCGACGCCGGACATGCTTCCACGCACTCGCCGCAGCCAATGCACATGGGATCGACATAGCGGGGAGTCTGCTGGATCTTGACGTTGAAGTTTCCGTAATACCCGGTCACTTCCGCGATCTCAGACTGCAGCAGCAGCTCGATGTTGTGGGCATGGTCGCCGTGAAGCACCTCGGCCTCCACCGGCTCCAGCAGGCAGGGACCGCACTCCATCGCCGGGAACAACTCTTCGAAAAGCACCGGCATTCCGCCGATCACAGGAGCCTTCTCAACCAGCACCACCTTACGCCCGGCCTCGGCCAGGAACAGCGCACTTTGCAGTCCGGCCGGACCGGCGCCAATCACCAGAACGTCGGGACTGGCTTCCATTTCCGTCTTCTCAAGCGGCTGCTGGTGCAATACCCGCGCCATTGCGCTGCGGATGGCGATAGTGGCCTTGCGCGTGGCCTGCTCCGGATCGGGCGTGACCCACGCCACCTGCTCGCGAATGTTCACAAATTGCAGAAAGTAGGGATTGATTCCCGCCTCGGACACCAGTTGCATAAAGGTGCTCTCATACTCGCGGGGCGAACATGCCGCGACTACGACTCTGTCTGGCCGGTTGGCAACGAGATGCTCCGAGAAGAACGACTTACCTTCCGCCGAGCAGATGAACTCGACAGTGGCGCCGTAGGAATCGGGAAACTGCGATGTCACTTCGGCGATCAACTTCTCGGAGTCGACTTTGTCGCTGATGTTGGTGCCGCAAGTGCAAATATAGAGTCCGATTTTCATAGAACATTCTCCTGACTCGTGGTGTTACTGGAAAGCAGTTCCTGCAGGATTTCCCTGGCCACCAACGGCACGGCCGCCCGCACTTCGGGCGTGAGCTCTTCGCAAAACGTGCTCACATCGCCTGCTTCCACGCCCCATATTCGTACTTCGCTCGGCAGTTTGACCCCGGTCGCCCGGCCTAGTTCGAGAGCGGCGGAAAGGCTTCCGTTGTGCGTGGTTGAGGTGTTGCGCGAGGCGGCCAACTGGTCGACGCCAAGCCGGTGAATAGTTCCCGGTCTGTGACCGGCAACCATTGCATCCACTACAAACGCGCGGTCGAATCCGATCATGGCTTCCATCAATTCGAGGCCGCCGTTGTATATCTCCACAATCGAGACTCCGCTTTCACCAGCCAAATGCTGCCGCAGATGGCGCACGGTCTCAATGCCCACAGCATCGTCGGCAATGACCGGATTTCCAACGCCAATGACAATCGACGACTTCATGGCTCAGTCATCCCGCCGGAAGCAGCGCATGAGTTCGCCGGCGCCGCTTCTCACGTTCACGATCAGCGGCATTGTCCCTGGCAACGAATGCGTGGCGCAGGAAAGACAGGGATCGTACAGCCGGAAGGCCATTTCAATTCGATTCAACAAACCCTCTTCGACAATCTGGCCCGCATGGATAAGCTTTTCCGCGGCGCGCTTGATCGACAGCGAGATCGCCGCATGGTTGTTCGTGGTTCCTACAATGAGGTTGACGCGAGTCAGAATACCGCGCTCATCCGCCTCGTAGTGATGGAACAGTGTGCCGCGCGGAGCCTCCACCGAGCCGACGCCAACTCCGGCGACGCTGGTGGGAATCGAACGCACGTCCTGCGAAACGATCTCAGGATCGCGGACCAGTTCCAGCATGTGTTCGGCGGCATACAACAACTCAATCAGGCGGGCCCAGTGGGTTGCCAGCCGATGATGGACGGGTTGATAACGGCCCTCTATCTTCTTCCGATTGAAGGCAGCATAAAAGCGTTCGTACTCCGCCTGTGCCAGCGGCGTGGCCAGCCCATCGGAAACATTGAGCCGGGAAAGCGGCGATGCACAATAGATGCCACTGTCGATACCGTCGACAAATCCCTTCCATCCCACCTTCTTGAGATAAGGGAATTTCAGGTAACTCCAGGGCTCGACGCGCTCGCTGATCTGCGAACAGTAATCCGCGGAGTTGAACTTGACCAGTTCCTTTCCCTCTGGATCGACGACTCGAATCTCTCCATCGTAAAAGTTCGCCTGGTTGTTGGCGTCCACTGTGCCCATGTAGTAGGTGCTGTGCAGATAGACGTCGGATTGAATCAGATCGGCGTAAGCGGTGTTCTTCAGTACCACCGATTCGAAGACCTGCAGCGTGAACTGAGCGAACTTCAGGTTCTCGATCGCTATCTCTTCGAGTTCCTTGCGCTCCTCCGTGCTGATGAACTTGCTCCATCCGCCTGGCATGCCTGCTGTCGGATGTACGCCACGGCCGCCGAGCATCTCGATGGCGTGGTGATTGCGCGCCCTGCAAGCGATCACCTGCTTGCCAACATCGAGTCCAACCTTGCGGATGACCCCGAGCATGTTGCGCTCCGAGGGCGGCGCGTCGGGCCCAACAATGAAATCCGGCCCGCCCAGCGCATAGAAGTGCGTTGTGTGGTCGGTGACATAGAAAGCCATGTAAAGCAGTTCGCGGATCTTCTTTGCCGCCGGCGGAGGTTCTACCGCGAAGAGCTGATCGAGCGCCTTGGTGGCGGCCAGATGGTGCGCCTCCGGGCAAACGCCGCAGATCCTTGCCATGATGACAGGCATGTCTTCGGCCTTGCGACCAACGCAGAACTGCTCGAACCCGCGCAGTTCCGGCACCTGAAAGTAGGTGTTGGCGACGTTGCCGTTCTCGTCGAGAAAGATCTCGATCTTTCCGTGGCCTTCAAGACGCGTAATCGGGTTGATAGAGATTCTGTTCATTGGAGTTTTCCACCCAGCAGTGAGCCTGCAAGACTGTACTTGTAAAATGTTCCGGCAAAGTCCTTCACCGAATCGATTGCGCAATCGGCCTTTTCGTTGATTTGCTCTTCGGTCAAAACTTTATGATCGCCGACGTCAAGCACCGATCCCAGCGCCGCCACCATCTTCGCCCCCTGATCGCAGACATTCTCGGGTGGTCCGTAGCATCCGCTGCACGGCATATTCACGCGCGGACAGAGAGCCCCGCAGCCGTCGCGGGTAGCCATCCCCATGCAGACGATCCCCTGCTCAAGCAGGCAACGCTCCCTATCGGGGACGATCTCGTAGGTGCGGTAGAATTTTTCGATCGACTTGGCTTCCTTGCGGCGGGCGCATTCTTCGCAGACCGTCGATCGCCCCCCGCCGAGGACGCTGCCTTTTGCTGGAAGCTCCGCACCTTGCAGCACGGCCTCCACAACATTCCAAATCTGGTGCGGTTCCGGAGGACATCCTGGAATCCAATAATCCACCGGCACAGTCTGGTTCAACCGGCGCACATGGTCGTAGAACTCAGGCAGTTCCAAGTCGCCTTCAGCCACTGCTGTGTGGGTTTGCGGTACGCAGCCGGTGGGATTGTCAAGGGATGGGCTATCGAGGTAGTTCGTGCGGAAATGGTCGGCTTTGCCGGAGAGATTGCTCAAGGCGGGAATGCCCCCTTGCGAGGAACAGGCGCCGAAGGCGATCAGGAGCTCCGACTTGCGGCGGAGCAGGTGGGCCATCTCTTCATTCTCTGAAGTGCGTATCGCTCCGTTGAATAAGGTGATGGCCAGGCTGCGATCCGGAAGGGCTTCTATATCGCTTATCTTGGTGTCGAGCAGACAAGGACAGAAAACAAAATCAAAGTGCGCGTCGACCGCCAGGAGCTTTTCGTTCAGGTTGACCAGCGCAACCTCGCAACCCCCACAGGAAGATGCCCAATACATCGCGAGCTTAGGCTTCGCTGCCATTGAAACGGCCTCCATTCGTCATACCCGCGGGCTTTAGGCGCCGCTGGGCTCACTCTTATCGGCAGGCTGACGTCGTCTTTCTACCACTCCCGCAACTTTTCTTTGGAGTCAACACATTGGCCGGCAGTAGCTTAGGCTGGAAAATTCACGCGCAGTTTGGACGTCACCCCCGGAATGGAATCATGCTTTGCTCATCCGAAGCTCACGGATTCCATGCTCAGAGCTTCTCTCGCTCCTTGCCAGGTCTCCGCTGTGGATCTGTCGATCGCCGCTCGGAGAGTGAGTTGAACTGGAAACGCCATGTAATCCAAATCAACTGGAATTTCGAGCTGCGGACGCCGATAACGTCCGTTACGAGTCTTAGAGAACCGCGAGGCTCGCAAATTCAGATTGGCAGAACAGTGCGGAGGTAGAACGATGACCTTTGCTACTTGGGACGACAGCTTTCGGACGGATGACAGGTTCGTGGACGCTCAGCATCAAGAGCTCTTTCGGATGGTGAACGACCTGTACGACGCGATTGTAGGGGGAAAAGGCAAAGAGGTTCTGACTTCGACCCTCGAAAATCTGATCGGCTACACTGTTGAGCATTTTGAGGAAGAAGAATGCCTGATGAACGAAATGCATTACCCCGTACTTCCCCGTCATCACCTGAGGCACAAGGGGCTTACGGACGAAGTCATTGATCTGGCCGAGGAGTTCAGAGCAGGAAGGGCCGTTCTGCCAATCACACTGTCCCATTTCCTGGCAAACTGGCTGACCGACCACATCAAAAAGGAAGAGGTCGCACTTATTAAATATGTACAGGCTCATCGCACCGCCGGCGTCGATTCTTCGGCCGTTCTCGCCGGTGCCCGCTAAGACAACCAGGGCGAGGCTGAGTGCATTAGCCCTGTCTCTTGTTTCTAAGTTTCAAAACGAAGGGGCCTGGAATCCAGAACCGAACCTGCCGATAGTGCAGCCGTAATGTTCCCTCAATGTAATCCCAGACAGGAGAAAAGGAAGAGATGGAAGCCAAATTGTTAGACGCACGTGGAATGAAGTGTCCCAGACCTACCCTGCAAATGCTCTCAATGAGCCGCGGCATGAAGCCGGGTGAGATTCTGGAAGTTGTAGCCGACTGCCCAACGTTTGAAGCGGATACCAGGAAATTCTGCACGGATATGAAGAAGGCCCTGCTGTTCGTGAAAAGCGAAGGAGACTCAAAACGAGTGCAGGTTCGGATGTAGGTTTTTTGCCGAAAAGCGTCGAAAGATGGGCAAGAACTTTTGCGCAGCAGTTGGAAAAGCGTCCGATACAAGGGTTGATGTACCGTCATCAACCCGCGTCTCCGAAGCCCGCGTGAATTACTCGTTCATAGATTGACCTTCGTCCCTGTCATCCGGTCATTCGCATCCTGCGCGATGCGGTCAGGCTGAATCCGGCAAAACTCGATCCCGTCGGGCGCGTGTCAAATCCGTTCGACGGCCTTTGCCCGCCATTAGCGATCGAACCGTTCGTTGTCCTCAGTTGTTATTGCTTACGGCGCGGTCTGGAACGCCCCGGTCCTTTCGGCGAGAGCCCGCCAGTTGAGGGGTAGTACTCGCCAGGATCAGGCGGGCGGTCTGCCGCATTTGCCTCGCTTTGCGCCTCAAGAGACGCGGGCAAGATCGCGCTCCGCGGGTCCTTGCCACTGGTGTAGTTCTCTTGGGTTCTCCCTGACGCCCCAATGTTGCCGCGAGGAGCACCAGGGCCAGCCTCACAACGCCGCCTTGCTTAAGTCGAGGGGTGCATCGAAGAACCCCGCTCACTGTACTTGCTCCTCGTAACCCGAAATACGGTCGTTACAGCATTTTCGATTCTGCTCTTTACAGAATCCACGCAGCTAAGTGGCTTCTTCCTTAAGGAGAAGCCTCCTTGCATGATCTCAAGATGTCAATCGGTGAATCGAAAATGCTTTAGCTCCTGCGACTGGAACAATCTAGATAGGATGCCGATATAGCAGCCGCATCCATAGAATCTCGATGGTTTCTGTATCGCGGCTATGAAGAATGCGGTGGCTTGATTATGGAAAACATCAGCGAAGAAGATCGGGAAACAATTCGAGAGTTCCTTGTCGAGAGTTATGAAAACCTCGCGCAACTGGAGCAGAATCTCGTAGCCCTCGAGCAACGCCCGAAAGACGCCGCCCTGCTCGGAAGCATCTTCCGCACCTTCCATACAATCAAGGGAGCATGCGGCTTCCTGGCGTTTGCGAAGCTTGAGAAGATCGCGCATCAGGCTGAGAACCTGCTGAGCCAGTTGCGCGATGGTCTTCGCGAACTCAACCCGGAGTTGGTATCGCTGATCCTGCAAACGCTCGACGCTAGCCGTAAGGTATTGGCCTCCATTGAGGCCAACGGGATTGAAGGCGAACTCGAGTTTGAAGACCTGATTGAACAATTGCGGCTGGCAGCGCAGTTGAATCCCGTTCCGCCGTGCGATACCGCCGCAAAACCAGACACTCCTCCCAAAGCGCCGGCGCCAATCGCTAATCCTCAAGTTGAAAAAGCGCAAGTGCCCGTTGTCGCCGACCCTCCGGTTGCCAAAGTATCGCCCCAGCCGCAGAGTTCGGGGCAACCGGAAAAGCAAGAGCCACTGCCCGACAGGAGAAAAGAGGAACGCAGGCAAGCGTCCAAGGGCGAAGAGGACGATTCTGCGCATTCCTCCACTGCGGCAGATGCGAATATCCGAGTTGGAGTTCTGCTCCTCGATAAACTCATGGACCTTGTGGGCGAACTTGTGCTCACCCGCAACCAGATTCTCCAGTTCAATGCCGAGCGTGAAGACGCCGACCTCAATGCCACCTCGCAACGATTGAACCTCATTACGTCCGAATTGCAAGAGGGCGTCATGAAGACACGAATGCAGACGATCGGCGTAGTGTGGAACAGTCTCCCCCGCGTGGTGCGAGACATGGCCGTCGCTCTAGGCAAACAGATCCAGCTCAAAATGGAAGGGGCCGATACAGAACTGGATCGCACCATTATCGAAGCTGTCAAGGATCCGCTGATTCATCTCCTTCGCAATTCGTGCGACCACGGCATTGAATCGCCGGAGGTACGAACCGCGGCCGGAAAGCCCGCCCAGGGAACGATCTCACTTCGTGCTTACCACGAAGGCGGACAAGTCACCATTGAAGTCGGCGATGACGGTGCGGGAATTGATATTGGACGTGTTCGCCAAAAGGCAATGGAGAGCGGGCTTCTGCGCGCGGAACAGATCGAAAAACTGAGTGATCGGGAGACTCTTAACCTCATTTTCCATCCCGGGTTCTCCACCGTGCAAAAAGTGACCAACATCTCTGGGCGCGGAGTGGGCATGGATGTGGTGAAATCCCACATCGAAAAAATCGGGGGGATCGTAGATATCTATAGCCGCACCGGCGAAGGCACAACGGTCAAGATCAGGATCCCGCTCACATTGGCGATCATCCCTGGGCTGGTCATCACGAGCGGCGGCGAGCGATTCGTGATTCCGCAGGTCAGCTTGCTCGAATTGATTCACCTCGATGAAGACTCCACAAAGAGACAGATCGAGTATGTGCATGGAACGCCGGTATATCGTCGGCGTGGCCGGCTTCTGCCCGTTGTCTCTCTGAATCAGGTATTGAAACTGGAACAATCGGACCATCTCGAAGGCGCCAACATGGTGGTCCTTCAGGCGGATGATCGGCAGTTTGGGTTGTTGGTGGATGGCATCAATGACACTCAGGAAATCGTCGTTAAGCCGCTCGGAAAACAGTTAAAAGGGCTCACGCTCTACGCCGGCGCAACCATCATGGGCGACGGCCGGGTTGCTCTAATCCTCGATGTGCTGGGCATTGGCCAATATTCTGGGGTACTTGGGCAAGCCCGTGAACAGGCTCGTCCGGTTGAGCAGCAGAGCGCTGGGGCGGAGTCCGAGAGACATAGATTCCTCCTCTTTAAGTCGGGCTCTTTCGAGCGCGTTGCAGTTTCGCTTTCTCTCGTCGCCAGGCTAGAAGAGTTTCCACAGTCTGCCATCGAGAGTGTAGGCGGCGGAGAGGTTGTGCAATACCGCAATCGCATCCTTCCGCTCGTTTCTCTCCGATCCATCCTCGAGCCGGACTTGCCCGGGGCCACCAGTCCGCCGGATCCGGTGCAGGTGATTGTCTTCAACTGCGGAAACCACAGCGTAGGCATGGTCGTCGACCAGATCCTGGATATTGCCGAAGAGGCGATTACGGTTCGACAACCATCGAACCGTAAGGGGCTCCTGGGTTCCGCCGTAGTTGGAAAGCTCGTCACTGACTTCCTGGACCTGACCGCTGTCATCGATGCGACAAAGAAGCAATGGGGCTTGGAAACTGGCGGGAGCGTGGAGAACAAGTGCGTGCTGCTTGCCGATTCCTCAACGTTTTCGATGGGCATGGTCCAAAGCATCCTGGACATGGCGGGCTATGCTGTCGTCGAAGCCGCGAATCTGGATGAGGCAATTCGCGGCTTGGAACAATGCCCGGTGGATATTGTCCTTGCGGCCCAAGACCTGCCGTCCAATGGCAGTTCAGAGCTGCTCTCTGTCATGAGACGCCATTCAGGCTGGAAGGAGATTCCAGTGTTGGCAATCGCTGAGTCAAGCAATGATATGAGTACCTTCAACAGTGACGCACCGGGGTTCCAGGACTGCCAACTGAAGTTCGACAGGGTCGCCCTTCTCGAATCCATGGCCAGGCTCTTGTCATCAACGGCGAAAGCCGCGCCCGCAGAGCTGTTTGCAGGAGCGAAGAGATGACCAAACACTCCAAGGTCTCGACCGCGGTCCCGTCACAGGACCATAGATCAAGTGGACAGTTCTCCACGTTTGTCGTCGCAAAGTTCTTCTTCGGCGTCGATGTGCTCCGAGTTCAGGAAGTGTTGCGCTATCAGCAAATGACTCGTGTGCCCCAAGCGCCGGAGGTCGTCAAAGGCCTTATCAACCTGCGAGGACAGATTGTGACCGCCATCGACATGCGGCGGCGACTCAAACTGCCACCTCGCCCTGCAGGCGAATTACCAATGAACATTGTCGTGCGCACTTCAGATGGTGCGGTCAGCTTGCTTGTTGACGAGATCGGCGACGTGCTCCAAATGGATGAATGCGACTACGAGCAACCGCCGGAGAATCTCGACGCCGCGGCGCGGGGCTTCATTCGCGGAGTCTACAAACTGAAAGATCGATTGCTATTTGTCCTCGACGAGGAGCGAACCACGGACCTCGTCGAGGGAAAGGCCCCGTACTAAGGCCCTTATCGAACACTTGCAGATGCGGATCTGCAACTTGGTAACCGCAAAACACTTCGGTTCGAGAATCAAACGCCGGGAGCGGCGAAGAGAAATCTAAGGCTGCAGCAAGGAGAACGGATCATGGCAACGCATGCAATCAACACCCGGCAGACACGGTCGAGCCGGAATCCTTCAAACGGCGTCGCTGTTCTGGATCGCCCAAAACACGAAGCGTCGCCAGCACACGGACAGGACCAGCTGTATTCGGAATTACTCCGGATGGTGGATGCATCCCGCGAAGGCCTTCTGACTGAACGGGGAAACGTGGAACATTTCAAGGGGAGAGACCGCAAGCTCCTTGAAGGCGTAAACAGCATCTTGGATGCCGTTCTGCTGCCGATATACGAAAGCAGTCGTGTCCTCGAACAGATTCGCGACGGCAATTTGCACGACAAGGTTGAGATTGCTTGCAAGGGCGATCACGAGAGGATGGCGGGCTCCATCAACGGTATCCGCAGTTGGAACACCGACCTTATCGAATATGTGTCCAAGATCGCCGACGGCGACCTTGCAGCACCAATGCCTAAGGCCTCCGATCAGGACCTGCTTCACGAGCGGTTCGAACTTCTGAAGTGCAATATAAATGGGCTCGTGGTCGATGCAACGAGATTGGCCGCAGCTTCAGCGGAGGGTAGATTCGACGAGCGGGCGGACCCCAGCAAACACCGCGGCGACTATCGCACCATCATCGAGGGCGTGAATCGGACGCTGGACGCTATCGCCGCGCCGCTTCGAGCAACCGCCGAAAGCGCGACTGCCCTGGCCAGCTCCTCGGAAGAACTCACAGCCGCCAGTCAGCTGATGGGAGAGAGTGCGGATGAGACTGCGGTTCAGGCCGAAATGTTGTCGGCGGCCACCGACCAGATATCCAAGAATGTCGCGTCCGTGGCATCTGCCTCCGAAGAAATGCAGGCATCTATTCGCGAGATCTCGAAGAACGCCAACGACTCCGCGCGGGTGGCAAAAGATGCCGTGGTTATGGCGCAATCGACCAACAACACCATGAGAAAGCTAGGCGAATCCAGCCGGGAGATCGGCAATGTCATCAAGGTGATTACGTCAATCGCGCAGCAGACCAATCTCTTAGCTCTGAATGCAACGATCGAGGCCGCGCGCGCCGGGGAAGCGGGAAAAGGCTTCGCAGTGGTTGCCAATGAGGTCAAAGAACTGGCAAAGCAAACCGCCAAGGCAACCGAAGAGATCAGCCAGAAGATCGAGGCAATCCAGAGCGGCACCAAAGGTGCCTTTACCGCAATCGAAGAGATCGGAACAATCATCAACCAGATCAACGACATCTCCAACAGCATTGCCTCGGCGGTGGAAGAACAGACTGCGACAACGAATGAGATCGGCCGTAGCGTTACCGAAGCAGCCCAAGCGATCGATGATGTGGCGAAGACCATCGGCGGCGTCGCCGTATCGGCTAACTACACCAAGCAGGGTGTCGCCGACACGAAAGCTGCGTCTATAGAGTTGAGTCAGATGGCGGTGCGGCTCCAGGAATCCGTCTCGAGGCTCACGTTCTAAACCGATCGGCGCGCTTGGACAAGCCTGTCTGTTGAGCCGCAGCCTTCTGGCCGCCCAGGCAACGGACGAAAGCAGATGAATCATGAGCAAAGCGTTAGTGGTCGATGACTCAAGGACAATTCGGATCATTCTTCGCAAGATCTTGATGGAACTCGGGTACGAGGTGCACGAAGCAGGAAACGGACTCGAAGCTCTGCAGACGATTGAAGCAATTGGGACCGACGTACAGTTGGCTCTGGTTGACTGGAACATGCCCGTGATGAATGGACTGGACCTGGTCAAACAACTGCGCAACAACCCGGACCTGGTCACGCTGAACGTAGTTATGGTGACAACCGAAGCCGAGTTAGGTCACATGGCATCCGCGATGGAAGCAGGCGCCAATGAGTATGTCATGAAACCGTTTACAAAGGAAATCCTCAGAGACAAACTCGATATGCTTGGGATAAATCCCTTGGTGAGTGTGTAGATATGGGCGCGGTACATCAACGACTGCTTCGGCGGGGCGAACGAATTCGTGTAATGGTGGTGGATGACTCGGCCGTAATCCGGCGAATGGTCACGCGTGCCTTGGAGCAGGATCCATCTCTTGAGGTGGTTGGAACTGCCGCCAACGGCGCAATCGGACTGCAACGAATTCCCGAGCTGAATCCGGATGTAGTGACGCTGGATATTGAGATGCCCGAAATGAACGGGCTGGAGATGCTGCATCACCTTCACCGCGACCACCGTATGCTTCGGGTCATCATGCTAAGCACCCTTACCCAGCATGGCGCGGCAATCACGCTAGAGGCCTTGACTCTCGGAGCTGATGACTATGTCACCAAGATATCTAACCAAGGGTCGCTTACCGATGCAGTGGCTCGCCTGCAAGAAGAGCTGGTCCCGAAGATCAAGCAATTCTTTCGGTTTCTCGACTTATCGGGGCCTTCGGGCGAACGAACGCCGCCAGCCGCACCGGCGAGACCATTTAGATTGGAAGATTTACCAGCCTTACCGGGCAGAAGGACGCGGCTCAGGGCATTGGTGATCGGCAGCTCCACCGGTGGGCCTGTCGCGCTGAGCGGAATCCTGCCAAAGCTTCCGCGGGACTTTCCGCTACCGGTCCTCGTAGTTCAACATATGCCGCCTCTATTCACCCGGTTGTTTGCTGAGCGCCTCAATTCCTCCTGCGCGTTGTCGGTCCAGGAAGCAAGCCAAGGTAGTTTGGTTGAACCTGGTACGGTCTTGATTGCGCCCGGAGATTTTCACATGACCGTCGCCTCCAGTGAAGGCCACGTGCGCGTCTGTCTGGACCAGTCTCCGATGCAAAACTTCTGCCGGCCTGCGGTTGATGCGCTTTTTCTATCGAGTGCCGAAGTTTATGGTGGAGATGTTCTCGCTGTCATCCTGACTGGAATGGGGCATGATGGCTTGCATGGCGCACAAGTGCTCAAGGCTCGGGGCGCAAACATACTTGCTCAAGACGAGGCGTCCAGCGTGGTTTGGGGCATGCCCGGCGCCGTGGTGAAAGCGGGCATTGCCGATCGCATTCTCCCGCTGGATGGAGTCGGAGCCGAGATCCTGCGAATCGCGGGCGAGAACGGGCGACTTTGATGGAGAGCCAAACAATGAACGCGGCGATCTGCCCGGAGAACTACCGGCTTCTTCAGAAGCATGTCTATTCCAGGGTAGGCATCGTTCTCGAAGACAACAAGCAATACCTCTTCGAGAGCCGCCTGGCGCCAATGGTCAAGCAACTCGGCCTAAGCTCCATTAACGATCTGTGCGCCATTCTTCACAATGAGCGCAACGGCGAGATCGGCCACCAGCTCGCCGAAGCGATGACGACCAACGAGACGTATTTCTTCCGCGATCCGGCTCACTATGAGGCAATCCGTACTGTGCTGTTGCCAAGACTCAAGGAACAGCGGAAGGACTTCAGGAAACTGCGGTTCTGGTCCGCCGCCTCGTCAACGGGACAGGAGGCATACAGCCTCGCCATGTTGTTGCTGGAAAGCAAGTTGGGCGACTGGAATATCGATATTCTCGGGACGGACTTCTCGTCGAAGGTTCTGGAGCGCGCAAGGTCCGGCAAGTTCCAACAGATTGAGGTGAGCCGCGGGCTGCCCACAAATCTCCTGATCAAGCACTTTAGCCGCATCGGTGTGGATTGGCAGTTGAGCGAAGCTGTCCGGCGAATGGTTCGCTTCCAACAGTTCGACTTGCGCAAGAGCATGCATAATCTCGGACCTTTCGACCTGGTGTTCTGTCGCAACGTGATGATCTATTTCGACCTCCCGACAAAAATGAAGATGATGAAAGAACTCCACACCACTCTGGTTCCAGGCGGTTGGCTCCTGCTCGGAGGCGCTGAGTCTGCCCTCGGCCTCGACGAATGGTTTGAACGGGAGAGGCTCGGGAGTATGACCGTCTATGTTGCGCGATGAAAGGAAACGAATGGCAAACGACGTGAGCGTAGAAATGGTAACGCAGATTGTGGAGTCCATTTTCACCACGATGATGGACCTTGAGGTGTCTGTCAGCAACGCGCAATGGCTTCCAGAAGGTGATCGGCTGACTTCTTCGGTACAACTCGAAGGGGACTGGAGCGGAGTCGTGGCGCTGGAATGCAATCGAGAGCAGGCATGCCGATTCGCCGGCCAACTCTTGTCCGTGAACCCTCCCAGCACGGTCGACGACGATGTGCGCGATGCGCTCGGCGAACTGGCCAACATGATCGGCGGAAACCTGAAGTCGACGCTCGCCACGCATGCTCGCCTTTCCATGCCCTCAGTGATCGATGGAAGCAGCCAGGAGTTTCTCGCATGCGGCTCCGATTCACAGGACAAGATAGGCTTCACCTTCCGTGGCGGCAATTTCTGGATAACGGTCCTTGCGAGAAACGGGCCAACAACTAGTTAGTTAGCGATTGGTGACTCGTCTAGAATCGCAATGGAATGGACCTTTCCCGAGGGAACTCCCAGGCCCGGCCGAGGCAAAAGCACAAGTAAGAACTCCAAGCTGTTTCATTCATCGCAGCAATAACATAAGAAGGGGCACCATGGATATTCTGATAGTCGACGACAGCAGAACGATGCGGATGATACTCCAGCGGGCGATCCGGCAAGCTGGATATCGCGGCCTTCATGTAGGTGAAGCCGAGAACGTAACTCAGGCCTTGGAAACACTTCGCGGTGAACGCCCAAAACTCATCCTGTCGGATTGGAATATGCCGGAGATCTCCGGTATCGATTTCCTGGTGCAAGTCAGAGCCACAGAGAACATGGTTCCCTTCGGCTTCATCACATCGGAGACGTCCGCCGAGATGCGAACGCTCGCCATGAGTTCCGGAGCGACATTCATGTTGTCGAAGCCGTTCACGCCTGACGATATCCAAGAGGCGCTATCGCCCATCTTGGGCTGAGGAACATCGATGAGCGATCCGACTGCACCTAATCTCTCGCAACTCTTCACGAGCCTGATTGGCCGCAGCGTCACGTTCGCGCGCATCCCGCCGGGACCGGAGACGAAGGCCAAACTGGTATATGGACTTTACACCCACCATCCAGATGGAGCTTCCATCGTCGTGAAGTCCGACCTGTTGCTCCTTTTCTCCTGTGCCGGCGCACTAGTCGGGTTACCGGACTCTGAAGTCCAATCGCGCCTTAGCGCGCCTGCAATTGACGAGCTCCTTCGCGATGCGGTCTACGAAGTGCTGAACGTCGCTTCCTCGGCGCTTGCCGCCGAAGGCCGGGCGGTGCTAACGAAGATGGTGACAAATCGCTCCGAGGTCGGAGACGCGTTCGAGACGATTTTAGCGAAGCCTATCCGTAGGATAGATTTCAATGTCTCGGTTGACGACTACGAGGGCGGAAAGTTCACTGTGCTGTCCTGATCCGTCGCCTCTACTGGCGACTCGCTGCCACGACAAAGTATCGCGGCACGCGCTCAGTATTGTGATTGCCGCGCCTTGTGGAGGATTGGAGATGATGCGTGGTCTGTTGTATTTGGGAATTTCAGGCGCCCTGGTGATAACCTGCGCCACAGTTTCGCGAACGTGGAGACGCGACCGTGTAACCCATTCCGTGGCACACGTCGATACGCCCTCGAGTGTGAGGTCCATGGACCGGCGAGTGAAGCAGCCAATCGGGAACGACAAAGGGCCGGATCGAATCGAGCTTTTTCGAAAATCGAGCGAATGCGGTTACGTCGAACGTTGGGGAGACCAGAACTCGCCGCACTTCGTTGTGTTTCTAATCGACCCAGACCACGGGGAGACAGATCCGTCGGTGCCCGACAGTCAATACGTCGAATAGGTGAATGGCTACGAGGATCTGGAAACGGCAAAGCGAGTGACAGAAAAGCTTTGCGACGCCAGATGAAGAAATGCCCGCCAAGACGGAGTCAAAGGACATTTATTGACAAGCTTGGATTTGTTCGGCAATGGGTGTTTCACTCGCTGTAGTAGCCCATTCGCAACACCACGATCCTCCTTGTAATATTCTCCTGGACCATTGCGTGCGGAGAAGATACATTCTTGCCTTGAGAATTGCTGCCAGCGGAACTGGCGGACCTGGATTCTCCAAGAGGTCCAATTGAAAGTTCGGATATGGGCTTTTGTGGCAGTGTTTTCGCTGCTGCTGATGATGGCGGCCGAGATTGTCTTCTCGGTTCGCGGCGAGTCGTTGAGTTGGGACGAAGGCGACCACATCTTTGCCGGCTATATGTCGCTGAAGACCCATGATTACGGACTGAATCCAGAACACCCGCCAATGGTGAAGATGGTTGCGGCGCTGCCGCTGATGCCCCTGGGTCTTCGCGTGCCGCCGTTGCTGGGACGCTGGTACAAGACGGAATGCTACCTGGACGGGAGGGAGCTGATCTACCGCAACGGCCCAAGCGATGGCGGCCGCTATTCGGCAAACACCATCATCTTCCGTGCGCGCATGTTCGTGATGCCCTTCGTTCTCCTGCTGGCGCTGCTCACATTTCTGGTGGGCAGCGAAATGTTCGGCACTGCCGCGGGGCTGGCAGCAATGACGCTGGTCGCATTTGAGCCCAGCCTGTTGGCCCACGGGCCCTTCGTGACCACGGACGCCACCGTGACTTGTATGCTCCTGGCCAGTATTTATGGCCTTTACCGCTGGGTCAAAGCGCCCAGCTTGCCGAGGTTGCTCACGGTTGGTCTGGCCTGCGGATTGGCGCTGGCCGCCAAGCACTCCGCGATTCTGCTGCTGCCCATGATCCTCGTCCTGCTTGCAGGAGAGTTGGTTGGCCGCTGGGTTTTGCTGCGGCGCTCGACGACGGGCGCGGCCCTATGGCGCCGCTGCGGCCTTCACGCAGTGAAGCTCTTCGGCGGAGTCGCGGCAATCTCAATTCTCGCCGTTCTGATTCTCTGGGCGTTTTATGGATTTCGTTACGCCGCACGCCCCGCCGGCTTGCATCTGGATTCGGATATGGAAGGCGCCGCTCATGGACTCAAGCCGTTTATCGCGCAAGGCGTTCTCCTTTTTGCTCATCACCGCCTGTTGCCGGAAAGCTACCTTTTCGGCCTCTGCGACGTAATCAATGTGGGCAATTGGAGCCCGACCTTCATCCTGGGAAAGGTCTTTACGCACGGCGTCTGGTACTACTTTCCCGTGGTGCTGGCCATCAAGCTGACGCTGGGCATGATGGGATTGCTCCTGGTTGCCGCCGCGGCATTTTTCCCTGGCCGATTCCCCCCCACGCGGGAGTTGTTTTTCCTGATTGTGCCGGCGGCGATCTATCTCACCACCGCCATCGCATCGCCGCTCAACATCGGCATCCGCCATATTCTGCCAGTTTTGCCCTTCCTTATCCTCCTGGCGGCGGGCGGGGCCTGCGCCTTGGCGCGCAGCAGTAAGAGATGGCTCTACGTCGTTGCCGCGCTTGTGACCGTTCATTGCCTCAGCTCTTTAATGGCCTACCCAAATTACCTGGCCTACGCCAACGAAGCCTGGGGCGGACCCAGCCAGACGCATCGCTTCCTGACCGATTCGAATGTCGATTGGGGGCAGCAGTTGATCGCCGTCAAATCCTACGTTGACCAGCACAATATCCACGAATGCTGGTTCGCGTATTTTGTCGCGCCCTTCATCCTGCCCAGCGACTACGGCATACCCTGCAGGCTGCTTCCAACCGCCGATACCGGTGGGATGGAGATCGATGTTCCGCCCGTCGTTCATGGTCCAGTTTTCATCAGCTATAGCGATCTCTATGGATATGAGTTCGGCAGCGAGAGACTAAACCCATATCAAGACTTCATTGCGCGCCAGCCGGATGCGGTGATTCAGGATGGCGTGGCCGTCTTTAACGGCGACTATTCCATCCCCATGGCGCGGGCGATCAAGTACGTCAGCGATGCCTGGCGGCTGCGCCAGAACAAAGACCTTCCGGGGGCGCTTCAAAATGCCGAGACCGCAGTCCGCATCGATCCGGAGTTCATCAATGCGCAAAGAGCGCTGGGGCGAGTGCTCCAGGACCAGGGAAGAAATGCTGAAGCCGCCATCCACTACAACCAGGCCTTGGCCATCGCCCGCACCATGGAGCCATCGGCTCAGGAGGAGCCGGTCAACTGGATCAGCCAGCGGCTCGCCGAAATCTCCAAATCAACCGCCCAGAAAAAGTGAGATGCGGCGGCAATGTTGTGCCGCATCTCATCGCATACGCGGCATTCACCGCAGGACCGTCACCCCATACTGCGGCAGTGTGACGCTTGAGACCGTTCCTCCCATGAGCACGTCTTCCATCGCACTGGGGAGCGTAATCGTGCGCGGCGAAACTCCGTAGTTTGTGAAGATGAAGACCCGTTTGCCGGCGCCGGAACGAATCGCCAGATCGACATCTTCCGGCAGATCGGTCATGATCGGATTAAGACCTGCTTCCCTCATCATCCACTTGGCCGCTGCCTTCATGGTTTCTCCGTCCAGTCCGGCGCCTATGTACGTGATGCTGCCTTGTCCAACGGAGCGCGTCACCGCCGCCGGCTGACCGTCCAGCCATCCATTGCTCTTGCCATAGCGCATGAGCGTCTTGGTTTCCGGGGAACTCACGCTCAGTTGCTCCGCCCAAATGCGGTTCTCGCCGGCGCCCCATTCGCCGTCGATGGGGACCGGCTTGTCGAGCGAATACCACTGTTCGACGCGCGCGCCCAGCAGTTCTGCAAGCGGCCCAGGCTGCCGCTGGGGATTCAAGCTGTTGTCTTCATCCTTCATCGCGGAGCGTTGCGTCAAGATCAGGTGTCCGCCGCCGCGCACATAGGCCTCAAGATTCTTTGCCGCCTCGGGAGTTAGCACGTTCAGCGCGGGAGCTACAACCAGTTTGTATTGACTCAGCGGCGCCGTGTCCGCCACGATATCCACCGACCTGGCCAGCGTCCGCAGCGAAGCATAGTAACTGACCAGGTTATCCACCGGATCGAAGGCGCTGTTGTGGCGCTGCCAGTTGATAGCCCAGCGGCTCTCATAATCGTGCAAGATCGCAATCTGAGAGTCAACCGCCGTGCCGGCCAGCGCCGGCGCCGCCTTTTCAAACTCGGCTCCTATCTGCCTCGCTTCCTCGTAGAACGGAACCGGAGTCCCATCCGCTCCAACCAATGCGCCGTGATATTGCTCCTGTCCGTTCAATGCGCTGCGCCATTGCCAAAACAAGACCGCATCCGCGCCGTGGCCGACATCGTTCCAGGCCATGGCGCGCGCCTCGCCTTTGTCGAGCATATTGTTATTGGGGGACCAGTTCACCGCGCCGGGCTGAGTCTCCATCACCCAGAAGTTTCTCCGGAGGAAACCTCTCGTGAGATCCTGCCTGGCTCCCGTAGCTGCAAGATCGAGATGGCCTGTGCCGACATAGTTATCCCAGGATGCAAAGTCAAGATCCTGGGCAACAGTGTAGTGATCGTAGGCATCGAACCATCCCATCATGTTGGTCGTGATCTTCTGCCGGGGATCTGCATGGGCGTGAATGGCGTCGATCTGAATGCGCTGGTAACTGCGCCAGGTATCGCTGACAAACTCCTTCCAGTTCAAAAGCAGGCCGGGATTTCCGTAGCCTTCCTGGATCGGTATCTGCGCCCAATCCTGATAGCTCTCGCTCCAGTAGGCCGTCGTCCAGCGCGCATTCAGGTTTTCAAGAGTCTTGTATTTCGCGCGCAGCCACTGCTGAAACTGCGTCCTGGTTTCCTCGCCAAAACTCTCGTTGGCGTACTCGTTATCGATCTGCCAGCCGATCACGTTGACATCGTGTCCGAAGCGCTCGGCCAACTTGGCCGCGATCTTGGCGGACAGCTCGCGGTATTTTAAATTGGACCAGTCAAACTGCTGACGGTTTCCATGTCCATCCTTGTGTCCGTCCGCCATGGTGCGCAGCGTCTCTGGATACTTGGCGGTCAGCCAAGCCGGAGGCGTAGCTGTGGGCGTGCCGATGACGACGGCGATGTGGTGCCGTTCGGCTGCGCGCACGGCACGATCGAGCCAATCGAGTTGATAGTCGCCCTCGTGCGGCTCCAAACTGCTCCATGCAAACTCCCCTACTCGGACAACATGGATATGAGCCGCTTCCATCAGCGACAAGTCCGCCTCCCAGCGCGGCTCCGGCCATTGTTCCGGATACCATGCCGCCCCCAGCAACAGCGAGGGAGAGTACGGTGTTGAGGGAACCTGTGCCGCGACCTGAAAAGACAAAGAGATCGACAAGGCAACGCAAACTGCCACATTCCTGAGCATAACTGTGTTCTCCATTCTTCCTACAGGATCATATTGTTTGGTTCCGTTGGCGAGTACTGCGCCGGAGTCAATTGGACGGCGTGCAGGCCAGCACCCCAAAGAAGAGGCGCAGTTTATTAGCGTTCGCCTGTTCCGCTGAAATCGGCGGAACTCAGTTGGCGCATGTTCGGCGGCGCGGTGGGGCGATAGACGATCTCTGAGAAGCTGGCGACAAACTGAAGATTGGAATCCGAATGTGCCGCAAAGCCGATGCGCATCTTGGGTTCAGAAGGTAACTGGAAGTGGCGCGCCAGCCGCCACAGCCTCCCATCGCGCGAGAAGTGCATGGAGTATTCATTGCCCTTGCGCGCGATGGCCAGATAGACAAAGGGTGATGACAAATTCTCTGAGTTCGCGTCGTCCGAGCGTTCGCGCGTCACAACCGTCACCACGGTTGCTTCTTGCAGCGCCGAGTTCTCAAAGCAGAGCTTGGCCCAATGCTTGTCATCGCCGTATGCCACCAATGCGGCCACGTCATAGATATTCACCAGTTGCGCCGAGACCTTGGCTTTGAAGGTAAAGTCGCCCTCCGGCGCAAACAGCACCATGGGAGCATTCACCACAACGAAGCCATCATCGGGCGAGTGAAACAGATTGGTGTGAGGCACGGGCGCAATGCGAACAGTGCCATCGCGCACGCTGACGCTTCCACTCTCTGCATTGACAACGGTCCACTCGCCAGAGAGGTTGGGCAGGCCGGACAGATCGGTTTTTCGAACTGCATCCGCGGGTGGCGTGGCAACCTGCGCCGCGACCGGCACAGATAGAGAGATCAACAAGACAGTGCAAATTGCGATTTTTCTGAGCAATTCTGTGTTCTCCATTCTTTCTGCAAGATCATTTTCTTCGTTTCAATTGTTGAACGCGACGCCGCAGCCAATCTAAAGTTTTTCCGTGAATCTTTGGGTGCGGAACTTCCGAGCATCCCTAACTTTCGTCTCGCGAGGGAACGATGGTAAAGCGGTTCTTGAGGCGCAGGAATGGCTTCTCGTACAACTGATACGAAGTGTGTGCTACGAGGACGGTGAGACAGAAGGCGAGGACTGTTCCCAGGCCGTTGCGCCAGCCGACAAGATGCAGCGCATATGTGAGCCGGGTGAGCCACACTCTGCCGGTAGAGAAGGTGAGGAAATAGACCAGTTCATGAAAGAGATACAGGCCGAAAGAGATGCGTCCCAGGTAGATGATGGGCTTCGGCAGGTATTTTGCAGGGAAGCCGAGCAGGCTAAGGAAAATCAGCGTGGTCCCTGCCAGGACGAGCGCCCATCCGATAGGGGCTTGAAGAACAGTTGAGTGCGGAGTGTCGGCTTGGACTCCAAAGGCAATGGACGCGATCAGCCAGCAGCCGAGGCCGGATAGAACGCCGATGAGACGCAGCGCCGGATGCCACTGCGGAACACGGCCTTTGAGATAGATCGAGAGCAGCGTTCCGGCGGCGAAGAACTGGAACTGGACGAAGCTGTTCGTCCATTGACTGCTGAAGCCAATCGGAGGACGCATGGCATAAAGGACGACTAATCCATATGAGACGGCGATGAGCAGCATTGAGACTGCCTTCACGCCCAGGCGGCGGCCGAAAAACGCAATGAGAGGGATGGTTATGTAGAACTGCTCTTCGACAGAGATGCTCCAGAGGGGATTAGCAGGATCGGCGGGAATCCAACCGTGAAGGCATATCCACCAGTTGCCGGCAAAGAAGCTGAAGGCGAGCCACGAACCGGGATCCTTGGGGCCGGCGTAGGGGAGGAACCTCTCCAGCAGAACCAGACCGAAGAAGACCAGGAAGTACAAGGGCCAGATGCGCAGGATGCGGCGCACATAGAAGGATTTGACTCGGATTGTTCCAGTTTCATCGCTCTCGCGAAAGAGCAGTTCGGTGATGAGGAAGGCGCTGAGCAGGAAGAAAACCGGCACGCCGAAGTCGCCGAGAAGGCAGATGTTGTAGAGCCAGTAGTGCTGCGCCGGGTCAATGGGAATGAAGTCCATCCGATGGACGATGAAAACGATCATGAAGGCGATGAAACGGAGCACGTCGAGTTCAGGGCGATAGTAGCGTTTGATGGTCACTTGAGCGCCGGTAAACCTATCTTCTGGTTTTTTGATCATTCCATCTACTTTCTCACCATTCGATTGTCAAAGCGGCTGCCCCAGCCGATTCTCCAACTGCGCACGATAGTTCCGGCTGACGCGCGTACGCGCGCCGCTTTTGAGCACCACGTCAAACTCGCCGTGCGAGACCGGCTCCAGTTGCACGATGCTCTCGATGTTCACCATCGCCGAGCGATGGACGCGCACGAACCGCCGCGCATCGAGCCGCGCGGCAAGCTCACACAACGATGCGCGATAGAGCAATTGCTGGTCCGCGAGGTGCAGATTCACATAGACTCCGGCAGCCTCGATCCAGTCGATCTCCGCCACGCGAATGAAGCGCATACTGCCGCCAGACTTAACCACCAGGCGGTCCCATGGCCGGTTGGCTACGGGTGCGGCGGAGATCATCCTCATCATTCGCTGTCCGAACTCGCTCGTGCTGCGCTCGTGCAGCCGCGCCTTGGCGCGATGCAAGGCTGCCTCAAAACGCTCATCGCCGAAGGGCTTCAGCAGATAGTCCAGCGCATTGGCCTCAAAGGCTCGGATGGCGTGCTGGTCATACGCGGTGACAAAGATCGTCAGCGGCATCTGTCCTGCGCCAACGGCATCGATCACACCCAGTCCGTCCAGTTCCGGCATCTGCACATCGAGCAAGACCAGATCCGGCCGCTGACTTTGGATCGCTTCGACGGCGGAGATGCCATCGGCGGCTTCCAGAATCGCCGCAATCTGTTCATCTTTGCGTAACAGATCGGCCAACCGCTGCCGCGCGGGCGCTTCATCGTCCACCACCAGCACACGAATTGAATCAGGCGCGGCCATAGGCATCTCCGTTTTGCACGCGTAGGGGCAAGAGAATATCCACCTCTACGCCGCCATCCCTACGCGGGCGTACCGCAAAGCTGCTTTCTCCATTCGGATGAAGGCTCTTCACTCTTTCTCGCGTCACCGACAAGCCCAATCCCGCCGACGAATCGAGCGTCCATCCGGCTGGCAGTCCCACTCCATCATCCTGCACCCGGATTTCGAGCCGATCCTTAACCTTTCGCGCTGACAGGATCACCGTCCCGCCCGAGGCCCGATGCGAAATGCCGTGGCGGATCGCATTCTCGGCCAGCGGCTGCAGCATGAGCGAGGGCACAATGGCATTCTGCATCTCCGGCTCAATCTGCATCTCGATTTTGAGCTTCTCGCCGAATCGAATCTTCTGAATCGCCAGATAAGGAGCCAGAAACTCTATCTCCTCGGCCAGCGGAACCTCCTGCCGATCCTTGGTTTCAAGCGACCTGCGCAACAGATCACCAAGATGCTCGATCATTCTGCGCGTCAGCTTGGGATCGCGCTCCACATGCGAGGAGATGGTGTTCAACGCATTGAAGAGAAAATGCGGATCGAGTTGCATACGCAGTGCATTCAGCCGCGCTTCGGTGAAGCTGCGCTCCATCCGCTCCAGCCGCAATTCGGTAGAAAGGTAGCGTCTATAGTACCCATGCGCCTGGAGGGCTGCCACAATCACCCAGTAGAAGAACCAGCTCCAGAGGGCATCGTCGAACGTCCAGAGAGCAAAAGACTTCGAAATTCTCAGTGCCTCCCAAGGGCCAATGCCAAACGCGGCCATAGCTACGAAATTCACATAGTGGTAAGCCGCCGTGAAGAGCAGGCCGGCGAGCAGATTTGCAAAGATGCGCCGCGCTATCTGTTTGCCGGAGAACGGGAGGCGTCGGTCGAAAGCAAGAATGAACGGCGCGATTAGACCCCATGACCAACACCACGCGAACACTCCCCGCATGGATAGAAGCCCTTTGCCCGCTGCCAGGTTGGGCAGCGAAAAAAAGACACTGAGCAACGTCCAGAAGATAGCCGCGAGCACACAGCGGCCCAGCCAGGTTCTTGTCAGCCGATTCACGTTCCGCAAACGTCCGCTCATCTCGATTGTGGCGTCCTCCTTATTGTATTGACCACCTGGCTCGTCTGATGAGAGATGCGGCTGGTATTCCGCATCTCAGTTCACGAAAGTAAACAGACTCCCAGCACGCTCTGCGCCGATTCATCTGCTTGTACAGCCTAAACATCCAGCCGTCCGGCGGCAGCGACGCGGCTATACCAATGGCCAGATTCCTTGATGGTGCGTTTCTGCGTGGCGAAGTCCACATAGGTCAGCCCCATCCGATTCGTGAGGCCGCTGCTCCACTCAAAGTTATCGAGCAGGGTCCAGGCGTGGTAGGCGCGCACGCGGGCTCCGTCTCTCATCGCGCGGGCCAACTCGGCCAGATGCTGGCGATAGAACTCGATGCGGCGCTGGTCATGGATGCGGCCATCCGCGCCGGGAGCGTCCTTGAATACTCCACCGGTCTCGGAGATCTCGATGATGGGATGGTTATAATCGCGCGTGAGCTGCATCAAAAGGTCATAGAAGCCCTGCGGCCACATCTCCAGACCGCCGTCGGTCTTCGGGCCTTCGCTGGGCACATCGATCTGCATTCTGGAAGTCGGGTCCGGGTTCGATGATTGAGCCTGCCCGCCGCTGGTATCGGAGACTTCGAGACGGCAGTAGTAATGCACGCCCAGCCAATCAAGCGGAACCTTCATGATCTTCTCGTCGCCTGGCTTGAATCCCATTGCTTCATAGGGCGTCTCGCCGAGGAATGCCTTGGGATACGTGCCATGGAAGGCCGGTTCGAGATAGTAGAGATTATTGTAATTGTGGTAGCGTGCGGCGGCCGCAAGATCGGATTCGCTGTTGGTCTTGGGATAGACCGGCGCCATGCCATAGGCGCTGCCCACGGTAGCTTTCGAGGAATTCGCTTTGATGGCGCGGAAGGCCATGCCCTGCGCCAGATTGACGGTGTGCGCGGCTTTGAGAAACCGATCGAAGTTTAATTTGAAAGGAGGCTGCGAGCCGATTCCATAACCGTCGCGGGTAAAGTGCTCGGGCATATTGAAGGGCGCCCAGACGGTGATTCTGTCGCCGAGGTTCTTCGCCAGGATCGCCGCAAAGTCGGCGTAGTAGCTGGCCAGATCGCGATTGGGCCAGCCGCCGCGATCTTCCAGCGCCTGCGGCAGCTCCCAGTGATAGATCGTGCAGAAAGGGCGAATCCCGGCTTCCAGCAGTGCATCGGCCAGACGGCTGTAGTAGTCGAGTCCCTTCTGATTCACCTGCCCTGTTCCTGTGGGAAGCACGCGCGGCCATGAAGTTGAAAAGCGATAGCTCTTCAAATTGAGCCGCTTCATGATCGCGATGTCTTCCTTGTATCGGTGATACTGATCGCAGGCGACATCGCCAGTCGAGCCATCACGAATCTTGCCAGGAGTGTGCGCGGCCCGGTCCCAGATCGATTCGCCTTTGCCATCTGTGTTCCATGCGCCTTCCACCTGGTAGGAGGAGGTGGCCATGCCCCAAAGAAAGTCCCTGGGGAATCGCGCAGCGGCGATTGCACCGGGCGAGACTGCGCCTGCGACCTGCTGTGGAACGGCAGCCTCCAAGGCGGCAATCTCTTTGCCTGCAAGTAAAGCGCCGCCAGCCATCAGTGAATTCTTGAGAAAGTTGCGGCGCCCGATGGGAACGGAAGCGTTGCGATCCGCGCCCACGGCATACGAGGGAGAATCGCCATAAGAGTCTTTCATGCTCGCACTGTATGCGTCTCCCGGAGACCCGTCAAGAAGCTTGTGGCAGTTCGGACTGCCACGTTCCCAGCCGGTTTCTCTGCACTTCCAATCGGCATAAACGTCCGTGTGATCTTCAGAAATTAAACCGGTGCCCTCCTTCGCGCTCCCGCCCAACCAAGAAACTGGTCTCATCAATCCGAGTGGCAAGCACCGTGATGCGTCAACCGCCATCGAGAGTTCGGAATCGGACAGTTCGTGCCGCAAACGGACACGATAGCGCAAGAGCTCAATCTCGCGTTCAATATAAGTTATATGTTTTCAACGACATGAACCAACAACCGTTTGGCGGGCCAATTGCTAGCTTTTCAATGGATGGATCTCGCACGCTCATCTGCATGGTCACACGCACCTCCTGCTTCGCCCGCCACGCCGAGCGCTGAATCCATCTCTTCGACGCAAGTTCGCATTCGAGCTTGAGTTGGAGAAGCTTCAGAAAGAAGTGGAGACCCAACCATGCTGCTTCGGGACCTTCGCTACGCGCTGCGCCAGTTGCGCAAGTCTCCGGGGTTCACGTTGACTGTGGTGCTCACGCTGGCGCTGGGCATCGGCGCCAACGCGGCCATCTTCACCGTCGTCAATGCGGTTCTGCTCAAGCCGCTCAACTATCCCGACGCGGATCGCATAGTACAGTTTCTCACCACATACTCCGGCGGCAGTGGTTCCGTCGCTTCCATCCCCAAGTTTTACAACTGGCAGCAGCAGACCACCATCTTCAAGGAGGTGGCCGCTTACGATTTCGCCGGTCCCGGCTTCAACCTCACCGGCGGCCGCCCGGAGCAGGTCCACGGCCTCCACGTGACCGAGGGATACTTCCGCCTCTTCGGTGCTCCCGTCATGCTGGGCCGCACCTTCACTCCACAAGAGGACACGCCCAACGGCGGCAAGGTTGTGGTGCTGAGCTATGGCTTGTGGCAGGGCAAATTCGGCGGCGATCCAAAGATCGTAGGCAGTTCGCTCTCGCTCGGCAATGAGTCCTATACGATCGTCGGAGTCCTGGCGAAGTCCTTCCAATCGGATCCTGAAGCGGAGATTTGGCTACCCTTCCAATTCGATCCCAACAGCGCCAATCAGGGCGACTATTTTTCGGTTGCGGGAAAGCTCAAGGCCGGCGTTACCCTGGCCCAGGCCAACGCGCAAATGGAAGTTGCCTCCCAGCAGTTCCACCGAGACTGGCCGGCCAGCTCAGAAAAATTCAGCGTCGAGCCTCTGCGCGACACGATCGTCGGCAGTGTGCGCTCCTCGCTGCTGGTCCTGCTCGGCGCGGTGGGCCTGGTGCTTCTCATCGCCTGCGCCAGTGTCGCCAATCTATTGCTCGCCCGCGCCACGGGGCGCAAACGCGAGTTCGCCATCCGCTCCGCCCTTGGCGCAGGCCGCGCGCGCATTCTCCGGCAACTGCTTACTGAAAGCGTCCTGCTTTCCGTCGCGGGCGGCGCGCTTGGCCTACTTCTCGGCTACGAAGGTGTCCGCGCCCTGCTCGCCATCAGCCCTACCGGCCTTCCCCGCATTGGTGAAAATGGCGCCGCGGTGGGAATCGATTGGCGCGTTCTCACTTTTACCGTTGCTATATCGCTCTTTACCGGCATTCTCTTCGGTCTCTTTCCCGCCTTGAACACCTCGCGCCTCGATCTCAATTCAGCCTTGAAAGACACCAGCAACCGCTCCGGCACGGGATTTCGCCAGAGCAAGGCTCGCTCTCTGCTGGTCATCAGCGAAGTTTCGCTTGCCATGGTGCTGCTCATCGGCTCCGCGCTGCTGATCCGCACATTCATCGCCCTGCGCGCGGTCAATCCCGGCATCGATACTCACAACGTGCTTACGCTCCAAATGTCGCTCACCGGCGACCGCTTTCAAAAGACGGCCGGCGTGGCCCAGCTTTCGCGCGAAGGCCGCGAGCGCCTCAATGCCATCCCCGGCGTTGAAGCATCTGCCTCTGCCTGCTGCCTGCCGCTCGGAGGCACTTTCAGTCTGCCCTTCATCATTGTTGGCCGGCCTCTCGGCAAGGAGACGCAGACCGGTGTCGTCGGCTGGATGAATGCCTCGCCGGGCTACTTCAGAGTCTTGAAAACTCCCATCCTGCTGGGCCGCGACTTTTCCGACAGCGATATTGCCGGCGCGCCCGGCGTGGTCCTCATCAACCAGGCCATGGCGAAACAGTTCTGGCCCAAAGAGAATCCAGTAGGACAGCAAATGATTCTTGGCGCGGACCTAGGTCCTCAGTTTGAAGAGCCCGCGCGCCATATCGTCGGCGTTGTCTCAGATATCCACGACAGCGCCCTCAATCGCGATCCGCGCCCCATGATGGTCGTCCCCGAGGCCCAAGTGACCGATGGAATGACCGCGATCAACGCCGGCATCGGCCCGGTTGATTGGATCGTGCGCACCCACGGCGACCCGCATCAGGTCATCGCAGCCGTCACCGAGCAGTTGCGCCTGGCCAGCGGCGGCTTTCCGGTGGCGCACGTTCGGCTCATGGACGAAATCGTGGTCCTCTCCACCGCCCGCGACAGTTTCAATATGCTGCTTCTCACCATCTTCGGCGCCGTTGCGCTGCTCCTGGCCGCCATCGGCATCTACGGCCTCATGGCCTACTCCGTCGAGCAGCGCAGACAGGAGATGGGCATCCGCTTAGCTCTCGGCGCAGACCGCAACACGATTCGAAACCTCGTCGTCTGGCATGGCATGAGGCTGGCCATCGCGGGCGCAATTCTGGGCATCTGCGCGGCCTTCGGACTTACCCGCCTGATTGCCAGCTTCCTCTTCGGCGTAAAGCCATGGGACCCGATCGTCTTCTGCACGGTGCCTGTGGTTTTGACCGCCGTGGCCATGCTCGCAGTCTGGCTCCCGGCATCCCGAGCCTCCAGGCTCGATCCCATGCAAGCTCTGCGCGCCGAATAACACGCCGCCATTTCTCCGAGGAGAAAGAACGATGAACTCGCTGCTTCATGACCTTCGTTACGCGATGCGCCAGTTGCGCAAGTCGCTGGGCTTCACATTTACTGTGATCGTCACGCTAGCTCTTGGCGTTGGCGCCAATTCGGCCGTCTTCACGCTCTTCGATCAGGTGCTGCTGCGAATGTTGCCGGTCCAAAGGCCCGGAGAACTGGTGCGCTTTGAGTGGACCGGCGGCTTCTCCGGCTCCATGAGCACCTTCGGCGGCGATACGTCGAACTACTTCTCCTATCCCATGTACAAGGACTTGCGCGACCACAATCAGGTCTTTCAGGACATGATTGCCGCTGACAAAGCCGGTGTCGGCGTTTCATGGCGCAATCAGGCCGAGGATAAGGACGCCGAAGTCGTCACGGGCAACTATTTCCAGATGCTCGGACTCAAACCCGTACTCGGTCGCTTGCTCACCCCGCAGGACGATACCGCGAAAAACGCCAATCCTGTTTTGGTGCTGAGCTACAGCTACTGGAAGACGCGCTTCGCCTCGGCGCGCGACATTGTCGGACAAACCGTGCTCATCAACGGCCATCCGTTTACGATCCTCGGCGTCGCGCCGGAGAACTTCGACTCCGCCATCGGCGGCTACAAGCCGGGCGTGTTCATTCCGGTCAGCATGGTCGAGGCGGCCATGCCCTGGATGGCGCCCCGCGACAACCTGAACAGACATGATTCTGTCTGGCTTACGCTGGTGGCGCGGCTCAAGCCGGGCGTATCGATGTCCCAGGCCGAGGCCAGCCTGGGGCCGCTGTGGCACGCGCTTCGCGTCAATGAGTTCGCTCTTTACAAGTCGAAGTCCGAGCACTTCAGACGGGCGTTCATCGACGAGTCGCACCTCAAGGTACTCGACGATTCCAGGGGATTCTCTCCCGGCCGCATCGATCTGCAGAAGCCGCTCTTCATCCTGATGAGCATGGCCGGCCTGCTGGTTCTCATGTGCGCCATCAATGTTGCTACACTGCTGCTGCTTCGGGCGGCGGTGCGGGCGCGGGAGATGTCCATGCGCTATGCGCTGGGCGCCAAGCGCGGCCGCATCGTCTCGCAGTTGCTTGTGGAGGGCGGACTGCTGGGAGTGGCTGGAGGCGCGGCGGGATTGGCGCTTGCGCCCGTGGTGGCCGCGATGCTGGCGCGCCTGATGATCGATGCCGATCCCGGAAGCGAGCCGTACTCCACCAACATCGACGGGCGCGTTCTTCTGTTTACGCTGGCCGTCTCAGTAGTGACAAGCTTGCTCTTCAGCATTGCGCCGGTCTTCCACTTTCTGCGCCCCGACCTGGCGCAGGCGTTGCGCCAGAACACGGGGACAGCCACGAAAGGCTCGCAGAGGTTTCGCAAGCTGGCAGTCGGAGCGCAGATCGCACTCAGCGTCCTGCTGCTGGGCGGCGCGGGGCTCTTTGTGCGCACACTCGACAACCTGCGCGGCCAGCATGTCGGATTTGAGACCGCGAATCTCGCAACCTTCTCGCTCGATCCCACCAACTCCGGCTACGGCGAAGATCGCACCCCGCGGATCGTTACCGACTCGCTCGAAGTTCTGCGCCGGATTCCCGGCGTCACGATGGTTGCCGCGACCACCGACCCGGAGCTTTCCGGCGACACCGAGATGTCCGGTTTTTCAGTGCAGGGCTATAAGCCAACCGAAGATGAGCACATGGACTTCGAACAGCCGCGCATCACGCCAGGTTACTTCGCCACGCTGCGTCAGCCGCTTCTGGCGGGCAGGGAATTCACTTCATCGGACGTGAAGGGTCAGCCCAGCGTCGCTGTCGTGAACCTGGCGTTTGCAAAGCGCTTTTACAGCTCGCCGCAGAATGCGCTGGGCCGCGCCCTTGCCGAAAGCGAGGGTGATAATCCCAAATTCGATATCACCATCGTTGGCGTAGTGGGCGACATCAAGCACGCCGATCTCAGAACAGATCTCGGGCCGGCTGTTTACATGCCCTACTTGCAGCAGAATCACCCAACCGGCGTCGTCGTCTACGCGCGCACCGCGCAGCCGCCCGAGATGGCCGAAGGCGCGATCCGGCAGGCGATTCATCGTCTCGATCCCACGCTGGTTGTCGACGGCCTGCGCACGATGGAAGCGCAGGTGGATCGCAGCGCCTCGGATGAGCGCGCGCTGGCCTTCCTCGCCATCGGGTTTTCGGTGCTGGCTCTGATTCTGGCCGCGGTTGGCTTCTATGGCGTACTCGCATACTCGACCGAACAGCGCACCCGCGAGATCGGCGTGCGGCTGGCGCTGGGCGCACCGCGCGGCGGCGTTGTCCTGCTCGTGGTGCGTGAGATGGCCCTCATCGCCGCCATTGCCACCGTGATCGCGTTGCCCTCTGTGGTGGCGTTAGCGCGGTTGTTCCGCAGCCAGCTTTACGGCGTCACTGCGTTCGATCCCATTACACTGGGAGGCGCGGTTCTGCTGACCGCTGCGATGGTGATGCTTGCGGCGGCGCTGCCCGCGCGCCGCGCCGCTTCCATTGAACCCATGCAGGCCTTGCGCGCCGAATAAAGTGCCCCAATTCTCAGAGGAGAAAGAACGATGAGCACACTGCTTCAGGACATCCGCTACGCACTTCGCCAGTTGCGCAAGTCGCCGGGTTTTACGTTTGTTGCAATCATCACGCTGGCGCTGGGGCTAACCGTCAATGCCACCATCTTCTTTTTGATCAATGACCTGTTTCTGCGTCCACTGCCGGCAGCGGACCCAGGGCGGCTCGTGGTGATTGCGCAGACGACTACTCAGATGCCGTTTTTGATTCCTTTTTCGTGTCAGGATTTTCTAGACTTTCAGCGCTCTGTCGAGGGAGACGGCCACGAAGTTCCAGAGATGGCGCGGGCTTTTTCCGGAATCATGACCTATCTGGAATCTGCAGTACATATGAGCCGCCAGGGCGAAGCCACCGAAAGAACCTATGTACATATGGTCAGCGGCAATTACTTTGCGGTGCTGGGCGCGCAGCCGATGATGGGACGGCTCTTCCTGCCCAATGAGGGGCGCAATCCAGGCGAGGATGCCATTATTGTTCTCACCTACGACACTTGGAAGAACCGCTTTGCCGCCGATCCGCATATCGTCGGCCAAATGATGAAGATCGACGGCCTGCCGCTTACCGTGGTGGGCGTCACCCAGCCCAAGTTTGTGGGCGCGCAGTGGGGCAGGGCGTTGAGCGGATTTGTGCCTTTGTCGATGCTGCCGCTGATGAATCCCGGAGGCAACGAAGTCCTCACAAATCGCGGCTACACATCGGTCTACATGATGGGGCGTTTGCAGCAAGGCGTCAGTCTTGCGCAGGCCCGCGCCGCAGTTGGCCTGATGATGGCGCGAATCATGAAGGATTACGGCCCGCAGCATCCGCAGGGAGCATCGGCTACGGTGATCCGCGAATCGATGAGCCGGCCTGCGCCCGTTGCGGCCAACTTCATGCCGCTGGTTGTAGGCGCGCTGATGATCCTGGCGCTGTTGGTGCTGGCGATTACGGTGGCGAATATGGCCAACCTGCTCTATGCGCGCGCCGCCGATCGCGAGCATGAATTGGCGATTCGCGGCGCTCTGGGAGCGTCGCGTTGGAGGCTGCTGCGCCAGTTGCTCGCCGAGAGCACGCTGCTCGCCCTCGCCGCCGGAGCCATCGGCGCAATAGCCGCAATCGCCGTGACTCCACTGCTCGGCAAGATAATCGTTCCAGGCGACATGGCGCCCGCTGCCAACACCGGCACCGACTGGCGCTTGTATGTTTTCACCTTTATTGCATCGTTGGCCACCGGCATTCTTGCCGGTCTGCTTCCCGCATGGAAGGCGACGCGGCTGGAGATTTTGCCGCTGCTGAAGAACTCGCCCGCCATGGCCGGAGGCCGTCATCGGCTGCGCAGCCTGCCGGTCATCGGCCAGGTGGCTATCTCGTGCGTGGTGCTGGTCTGCGCTGGACTGGCCGCGCGCAGCGTGCAAAAACTCGCGCAGAGCAATCTCGGCTTTCGCCCCGATCACATCTTTCTCGCCTCGGTGGATCCTACGCTGCAACGCTACAGCGATGAGCGCGGCCGTCACTTTCAAGCACAGTTGCTCGACAAGCTCCGCGCCATCCCCGGCGTCACCAGCGCCAACCTCGCCACTCATCTGCCCTTCGATAATGGAGGCAGTATGAAGGCCGGCGTATAGCCCGAGGGGCAAACCCCAACCGATTTCCAGAAATTTACGCTCGTCCCGTGTACGTCTGTCGATCGTGCCTATCTTCAAACCCTGGGCACGCGCCTTCTTGCGGGCCGCGATTTTACCGCGCAAGACGATGAGGCCGCGCCGCGCGTGGTCATCATCAATCGAGCGCTGGCCCAGCAGTGGCCCAACGGCGATGCCGTCGGTAAACGGCTCTCGCTGCAAGGAAACGTGATGCAGGTCGTCGGCGTGGTCGATGAGATGCGCTACTGGGCGATAGCCGATACCAATCGCCCGCTGATCTTTTATCCGCTGGCGCAGCATTTTCAGCAAGGCGTAACCATCGTTGTGCGCACCGGAATGGACCCGCTCGAAATCACCGCCTCTGTCAAGCAAGCCGTTGCCCAAGTCGATCCCGATATGCCGGTCTACAACATTCGCTCCCTCGATCAGCAGATCGTCAGCAGTCCGCTGGGCATGTTTCCGATGCGCATGGGCACCATTATTGCGGGTGGGCAGGGCCTCATTGCGCTCTTCCTCGCCACGCTCGGCCTCTACGGATTGATCTCCCACTCGGTGAAGCGGCGCACCCATGAGATCGGCATTCGCATCGCTCTCGGCGCCACGCACGGCAAAGTGCTCCGCATTCTTATCATGCAGGGTCTGCGGCTGGTGCTCATCGGCCTCGTCCTGGGATTGGCGACCGCCTTCGCGATTACGCGTCTGCTCTCCAGCGTCCTCTACGGCGTCAAGGCCACGGACCTGCTCACCTTTGCCGGCGTCTCGCTGCTGCTGGTTGGCGTGGCTTTTCTGGCAAGCTACATCCCCGCGCGCCGCGCCGCAAAGATCAATCCCATAGAAGCCCTGCGCTACGAATAGCGCGCTATCGAGGAGAAAGAACGATGAACACGCTGCTTCAGGACATTCGCTACGCGTTGCGCCAGTTGCGCAAGTCGCCGGGATTCGCGCTGACCGTCATTGTTACGCTTGCCCTCGGCATTGGCGCCAACACCGCCATCTTCACGCTAGTTCACGGCATTCTTCTTCGTGCGTTGCCGGTCGCCAATCCAGCCCAACTCTATCGCATCGGCGACACCGACGATTGTTGCGTCGAGGGTGGCTTTCAGAACGATAACGGGGACTACGCGATCTTCTCCTACGATGCCTATCTGCACCTCAAGAACTCCGCGCCGGAGTTCGAGCAACTGGCCGCGGTGCGGGCCGGGCGGTTGCTGTGGAGTGTGCGCCGCGGAGAGTCGCAGGCCAAATCGCTGCACGGCCAGTTCGTCTCCGGCAATTTCTTCTCCACGTTGGGCCTGGGAGCCTATGCGGGGCGCGTATTCGGCGAGGGTGACGACACGCCCTCGGCAACCCCCGCCACGGTTGTCAGCTACCGGGCGTGGCAAACGGAGTTTGCCTCCGATCCGTCGATTGTGGGATCGACGATCTTCATTGAAGCCAGCCTTTCACCGTTGTTGGCATTGCGCCGCCGGGCTTCTTTGGGGATCGCGTCAGTGACACGCCGCCTGACTTCTGGGCGCCTCTGTCGACCGAACCCTATCTTGATGGTCCAGCCGCCATACTGCATCACGCGGACACTACGTGGCTTTATCCGCTGGGCAGGGTGCGTCCCGGAACCAACATCGGCGTTTTACAAGCGAAGCTCTCCGCCGCACTGCGGCAGTGGTTGGCGACGCGTCCAAGTCTCGCGCCAGCCGAGATCGCAAAGCAGCATGTGGTCATCTCGCCCGGCGGCGGCGGCATCCAGAACCTGCAGCAGGAGTCGGGCCAGACACTAAAGATGTTGATGATTCTCTCCGCGCTCGTCTTGCTCATCGCCTGCGCCAACATCGCCAACCTGACGATGGCGCGCGCCACAACACGCCGCGCCGAAGTGGCCGTGCGCATGGCTCTGGGAGCGGGACACCGCCGCGTCATTCGCTAGATACTCACCGAGAGCGTGCTGTTGAGCTCGATGGGCGGCCTCGCCGGTTTGGCCGTTGCCTATGCCGGAGCGGGCGCGATTCTTGCTCTCATCTTTCCCGATGCTCCGAATCTTCCCGTCGAGGCCGGTCCGTCGTTGCCCGTGCTGGGCTTTGCCTTCCTCGCCTCGCTGGCCACTGGCGTGGTGTTCGGCACGGCGCCGGCGTGGCTGGCTTCTCATGCGCAGCCGGCCGAGGCGCTGCGCGGCGCGAATCGCTCTACGCAAGACCGTTCTTCCCTGCCGCAGAAAGCGCTGGTCGTCGTGCAGGCAGCTTTCTCGGTGGTGCTGCTGGCCGGGGCGATTCTCATGACCAAATCGCTTGCCAACCTGGAACATCAAAACTTCGGCATCGCGCCAACCAATCGTTACGTGGTGCACTTCGACGCGCAGGGCGGCGGGTACACTACCGATCGCGTCCCCGCGCTCTATCGCCAGATGGAAGATCGCTTCTCCGCGCTGCCCGGCGTGGCCAGCGTGGGCCTGGCGCTCTACAGTCCGCTGGAAGGGGACAACTGGGGCTCGTCGGTTTTCCCGCAGGGACTTCCGGAGCCCAATGACAACGGCTCAACCTGGGACCGCGTCAGCCCGCGCTTTCTCGACTCCATCGGCGTACCCGTGCTGCGCGGCCGCGGCATCACCGCACAGGATACGGCGAGTTCACAGCCGGTCGCCATCGTCAATTAAGCGTTTGCAGTGCTTTTTTTCCCCAACCAGGATCCGGTAGGCAAACACTTTGGCCTGGACTCTCCCCGGTACGCGGGCAGCTTTGAAATCGTGGGCGTCTTTGCCGATTTCAAGATGAACAACCCGTACCGGCCTGTGCGTCCGGTCTTTCTGCGCCCGCTCACACAGCAGTTTTCCGGTTACAAAGAACCGCCGGCGATTTCTTTTGAAACGCAATCCATGTTTATTGGTTCCATGATTCTGCACTTCAACGCGCCGCAGCAGAATGCGGATGCGCTGATTCGCCGCACCTTGGCCGGCATCGACCCCAATCTCACAGTGATCGACATTCGCACGTACGACGCGCAGGTGGCACGCAACTTCAATGGAGAGCGGATCGTTGCGCAACTCACCAGCCTCTTCGGCATACTGGCGTTGGTGCTTGCCTCGGTTGGACTCTACGGTGTCATGTCCTACTTCGTCGCCCGCCGCACCAGCGAAATCGGCATCCGCATGGCGCTGGGAGCAACACGGAAGAGCGTAGTGTCCATGGTCCTACGCGGCGCGCTCTGGCAGATTCTCATTGGCCTCGCAATTGGCATTCCCGCCGCGCTTTTTACCGGCCACCTGATGCAGAGCCAACTCTACGGTGTCGGCGGCTTCGACCCGCTCGCCCTTGCTGGCGCAGTTTTCGTGCTTGGACTTTGCACCACCGTCGCAGGATTCATCCCCGCACGCCGCGCTGCTTCCATTGATCCCATGCAAGCATTGCGCTCCGAATAACGCGCCATCGAGCAGAAAGAACAATGAACACGCAGCTTCGAGACCTTCGCTATGCGCCGTGCCGGTCTCGCAAGTCGCCGGGATTCACGTTGACGGCGATACTCTCACTGGCCTTCGGCATCGGCGCCACCACGGCTATCTTCTCCATCACTGCGCACTCATCTCCCCGATAAAGAGGTGCGAAGTCGCTTCTTCGTTACCGGCCCCTTAAGCCCATCGGCAGTTGAGACCCGCCTAGGGCGGTTGCGCGGGAGGACCGCCCTTGCGTAGACAGACGCGAGATCGACCTGCCAGTCCTTCAGGCTTGGATAAGACTTGAGAATTCGATCCTTCGACGTTCCCGATTCCACTGCGACTGCAATGTCATAGACAGGCACCCGGGTACCCTTGATGACGGGCGTTCAGCTCAAGATCTCCGGATCTTCGATCACCATTTCGCGAGCCCTCATTAACTGATGGAGTCGTTCTTCCACACCCTTCCAAATCTCGGAGAAGCGAACTGTGATGGAGTGGTCTTCTACGATGCAGTTCTGCCACTGTTCCCAACTGCCGCAGTGGGCCATTGCGTTCCGAATGGTCCGAAGCCGGGCCGGGGCCGTCAATAACTCAGCGGTCTCGAAATGGAAGACGATCAGAATGCACGCAGCGGTGCGGAATGTCCGTATCTGCGTGGTGCTGTACAGGTCTTCCGGAAGAATCTTTTCGTCAATGATCCGGTGAATTTGCGGGACCGATACTCCAGCGGCGACCGCCGTCTCACTGGCCGTCAGGCGTTCCATCGGAGTTTCCATGGGGCACCCCGCTTCATTGTCATAAACCTTCTAATGCGTAAGAACAATCATTGATCGACTTGTGAAGGGTGAAAAGCGCCGGTCCAATAGGTATCGCATTTTACGCGCTTGGCACGACGACAAACGAAGGAGCGACCGACGGCCTGTTACGGGGGGCTGGAAGGAGAAACTTGTAATCGGGGGTAGATCGGCGAACCTCTGTGTAATGCGCGGCGTCTTATGGTTGGGGATCTGACACACGGCGTAAAGGTCCACACCCACCACGACCAGCCAGCTCGCCGCGCTGTGGCGAAGCGCTCGGAGGGAACTACTGATAACCCTCCGGAGCCCTTAGCAGGGTAGGTCTGGCTTAGCAGGGTAAAACGGTGAAAAACATGGCTTCTGAGCGATTCTGACGACTTTGGCGAACCAATAAGTGCATACTTTAGTGCAAGTTACTGATTCTAAA
>Ga0182030_10001768_pt1 | contig 45009 bp, 46 predicted proteins | sample 812S3MmetaG_FD_121299 | JGI IMG/M metagenome (GOLD analysis project Ga0182030, IMG submission 121299) | Permafrost microbial communities from Stordalen Mire, Sweden - 812S3M metaG (Illumina Assembly) | ecosystem: Environmental > Terrestrial > Soil > Wetlands > Permafrost | place: Sweden...
CCGGTCGGCCGCGGCCAACGAAGTGTCGGGGGACGCAGTGGCCGCTGCGGTGGTGGTGGTCGTCGTGGGGGGGGTGGCGGCGCCCGCTGCGGGAGCGAGCGCGGCGCAGCTCAGGGCGAGGGCGGCCGAAACGCTGAGGACCGCAGTGGCCGTGGCCCGGCGCGCCAGCGTCAGACGGCGGGGCAGCAGGCGAGTCACATCAGGCTCTCTACCCACAGGGGTCACACGCACCACATTGGCAACTTTCCCCACCGATTGGAAGGCAGGTACCGTCATGGCATGAGCGAGTACCGCATAGAGCACGATTCCATGGGTGACGTTCGGGTGCCCCGAGCCGCCAAATACCAGGCCCAGACGCAACGGGCGGTCGACAACTTCCCCATTTCCGGGATGCCGATCGAGCGCTCGCTCATCGCGGCGCTGGCCCGCCTGAAGGGGGCGGCCGCCCTGGAGAACGCCCGGCTCAAGTTGATCGACAAAAAGGTTGCCGCAGCCATCAACGAGGCGGCCCAAGAGGTGGCGAGTGGTCGTTGGGACGCGGAGTTCCCCATCGACGTGTACCAAACCGGGTCGGGCACTTCGTCGAACATGAACATGAACGAGGTGCTGGCCACGTTGGCTACCGAGTTGCTGGCGACCGCGGAGCGCGTCCATCCCAACGACCACGTGAACGCGTCGCAGTCGTCCAACGACATGTTCCCGTCGGCGATCCATTTGGCGGCCACCACGGAGATGTCGGAGACCCTGATCCCCGCCTTGAGCCATTTAGCGAAAGCCTTGCGGCGCAAGAGCCGGGAGTTTTCCACGGTGGTCAAGTCCGGGCGTACGCATCTCATGGACGCCACGCCGGTCACCTTGGGCCAGGAGTTCGGTGGGTACGCGGCGGCCATCGAGATCGGCATCGAGCGACTCCAAGCGGCGCTGCCCCGCGTCGGCGAACTGCCACTGGGGGGCACCGCCGTGGGCACCGGGATCAACGCACCCAAGGGATTTGCCCGCGGGGTCATCCGCCAGTTGGCCGGCGCCACCGGCCTACCGCTGCGCGAAGCCCGCAACCACTTCGAGGCGCAAGGCGCCCGCGACGCGCTGGTGGAGGCCTCCGGGGTGTGCAAGACGATCGCCGTCTCGCTCTACAAGTGCGCCACCGACCTGCGCTGGATGGGCAGCGGTCCGCGTACCGGCCTGGCCGAGATCCGCATCCCCGACCTGCAGCCGGGCTCGTCGATCATGCCGGGCAAGGTCAACCCGGTGCTCCCCGAAGCGGTGTCGCAAGTGGTGGCCCAGGTGATCGGCAACGACGCCGCGGTGACCTTCGGTGGGGCCGCCGGCAACTTCGAGCTCAACGTCATGCTGCCGGTCATCGCCCGCAACCTGCTGGAGTCGATCCGCCTTCTCGCCGCGGTGAGCACGGCGTTCGCCGACAAGTGCATTGCCGGCATCGAGGCCGACGTGGAGCGGTGCCGCAGCTACGCCCTTTCCTCGCCGGCCATCGGTACTTCGCTCAACCCCTACATCGGCTACGAGGAAGCAGCCAAGGTCATCAAAGCGTCGATGGCCGAAGGCAAGGATCTCCGCACGATCGTGTTGGAACGCAAGCTGCTGACCGAGGAAGAAGCGGACCGGGCCCTCGACGTGGTGGCCATGACCAAAGGCGGGATCATCAAATAACCGGGCGCCTATGGGCCCGCTTCGCCGCCTTTGGATTGGCGGGCCGCCAAACGTTCGTCCAGGGCGCGCAGGCGACGGTCCCACTGCCCGCCCACTTCGACCAGCCACGCCTGGGCGGGGTCCAGCGTCCCCGCCTCTAAGCCGTAGCGCACCTCGCGGCCTGTGCGCCGGCGGCCGACGAGACCGGCGTCGGCCAACTGCGAAAGGTGCTTGACCACCGCTTGGCGGCTGACCGGCGTCACCCGGGCCAGTTCGGTGGCGGTGAGCGGGCCTTGTTCCGATAGTCGCTGCAGCACGCTGCGCCGCGTGGGGTCGGCTAACGCAGCGAAGACGGCGTCGACATTCACCGCTCGGTGACCGGGCGGCACCGCCGGGTCGGTGTCGCTCAGGCGCCGACCCGGGCGGGCGAGTGCAGCCGGATCCACAGGCCGGCGTGGCGGGTATCCCACATGTCCCACGCCACGGTGGCGTTTGCGCTGGTGGCCGCGCGGGCCCGGGCCGATGTCTCGGGTCGTTCGGGCAGCGGCGCTTCTCGCACGGTGAGATGGGTGCATTCGGGGTCGTCGGGCGCTGGCTCCAACTCGTAGGTGACTTCGGAGGCGGGGCCCTCGTCGCTTTCGGGCCACCAACGGAACCTGAGCCGGCGAGCGGGAGCCACTTCCTCCACGACACCTACGCGGCCCTGGCCGGCGCCGTCGGTGTCGGTCCAGCGGGCTGGCGCGCCGGGTGTCAGTTCCCATTCGACCTGGTGGCCGAACCAGGCGCCTACTTCTTGGGGATCGGTCAGGGCTTCCCACAGGGTTTCGGGGACCACAGGGACGATGAGGTGGCGCTCGATCACAGCTCGACAGTAGCGGAACGCGCAACTTGTCGGTTGCAGGACTCGCCCGACCGGCTAAGGTGCAACCAACTAGTTGCACAATGATTGGAGTAGTCATGAGTTACCTCGTTCCCACCGTCATCGAGCAGTCGGCCCGCGGAGAGCGGGCCTATGACCTGTACTCGCGGCTGCTCAAAGACCGGATCGTGTTCCTCGGCACCGAGGTCAACGACACCACCGCCAACCTGCTCAGCGCGCAGCTACTGCACCTGGCCGCGGAGGACCCCGACAAGGACATCTCCATGTACATCAACAGTCCCGGAGGCTCCGCCCACGCCATGTTCGCCATCTACGACACCATGCAGCTGGTCACCCCCGACGTGGCCACCGTGTGCATGGGCATGGCCGCATCTGCCGCCGCGGTGATCCTGGCCGGTGGCGCCGCCGGTAAGCGTTACATCCTGCCCAATGCCCGCGTGCTCATCCATCAACCACTGGGAGGCGCCCAAGGGCAGTCCGTGGACATCGAGAACCAGGCCCGGGAAATCGCCTTCCTGCGTCACCGGATGGAGGAAATCCTCTCCCACCACACCGGACAGAGCGTGGAACGGATCGCCAAGGACACCGACCGCGACTACATCCTGGGCGCCGAGGATGCGGTGACCTACGGCCTCGTCGACGAAGTGCTGCGCGCCCGTCCCCGGATCCCGCTGGTGGCCGCTTCGGCGTAGGGACGGAGGCAGGGTGGGACCTCGGTGGCGGGGGAGCGCCAGCGGCTACCTTCGTCGGGATGTTTGCGGCCGCCGTTGCGAAACCGAGTGTGTGGTTCCATATCCTGCTCACCCTCCACCTGGTGTGCATCGTCGGTGGTTTCGGGTACCTGGCCTTCAGTGGGGTGTTCTTCGCCGGAGTGCGCCGCCACGGCGATGCCGCCCTGGCCGGTGCGCTCGAAGTGAACCGTTCGCTGTCACAGCTGGCCGAGCTGTTGTTGGTCGCCGCGTTTGTGTTCGGTATCGCAGCGGTGGGGGCCAGCCCTGACATCAAGTTCAGCCAAGGCTGGGTGGGCGGAGTCATCGCCGCGTGGATCGTGGCCTTCGGCATCCTGCACGGATGGATCCGGCGGACGCAGCGGCGCTACGTGACGGTGGCCAGCGCCCTGCCGGCCACCGCTGCGGGGGCGCCGGCGCCCCCGCAAGTCGCCCAGCTCGACGCCATGGAGCGGGCCATATCCGCCGGTTGGGGAGTCTTCAACCTCGTCATAGTGGTCGCGGTGGCGCTCACCGTTTTCCAGCCCGGAGCCTGAACTCGCGGCCGGCGGGGTAACCGAAACCCCGCCAGGACTTGATGCCTCGGCTCTAGGCTTGACCGGCTGTGTCCCTGGTCCCCGACTCCGTGCCGCGCCCGGCCGACGAGCCCACAGGGTCCGCCGCGCGGGCGGGGATCGACCGCACCTTCGTGCTGCTGTGTACGGCGGTGGGGCTCGAGGCCGCCGGCATCGGCATGATCTTTCCCCTGCTGGCCCGCATCCAGCACGCCCACCACCTCCACACCTACGCCTTGGGGATCATTTCCGGCGGAGCCTTTTTCGCAGCGCTCATCGGCCAGATCGGGGTCAGCCATCTCCTCGACGGCAAACGGGCACGCCCGGTGCTGTTGAGCGGGCTGGTGCTGGCGGTCGCGGCGTTGGTGTGGTTCGCGCTCGCCCCCGACCTTTGGCAGCTAGCGGCGTCCCGGGCGGCGAGTGGCGTGGCCTACGGGGTGGTCGGCCCCGCCGCGCTGCGGGCGTGCACCGTGGGTGTCGCCCCCGAGGCCCGGGGGGCCCGTCTGGGGCGCCTGTCGAGTGTGCAGATGGGGGGCATCGTCCTCGGGCCGCTGGCCGGGATCGGGCTGGCCGGGCTGGGGGGCCTGGGGATGCCGTTCCTGGTCCTGGCCTGCTGCCTGGCGTTGGTGCTGGTGGGATTGGTGGTCACCACCGCGACCGCCGCGGGCTACCAGCGCAATCCTCACGCCGACCTCGACGAACCGGTACCCGTCACCGCTCGCCTGGCTCTGCCGTCGCGGCGGCCCGTGGTGGCCCTGCTGTTGCTGTCGGCCGCCGCCCAGCTGCCGACCGGCCTCTACGACGCCTTGTGGTCGCGGCTGCTCACCGACCGGGGAGCCAGTTCCTTCCTCATCGGTTTGAGCCTCACGCTCTTCGGCCTACCCATCGTGGTCCTCGCCCCCTTCGGCGGCCGGCTGGCCGCCCGCCACGGTCCGCTGCGGGTAGCCGGCGCGGCGCTGGTGATCGCCGCGGGGTTCATGGCCAGCTACGGGTTCGTTACCGTACCGATGGCCATTTTGGCTCTGGGGGTGATCGAAGCCTGCTTCCAGGCGGTCGCTATCCCCGGAGCGTTCGCCGCGGTTGCCGAGGTATTCCCCGACGACTGGGCCGCCACCGGCCAGGGGTGGTTCAGCGGTGCGGGCACTGCCACGGCGGGGACCGCCGCGGTGCTGGGCGCGCCGGCCTACGGGGCCCACGGACCGGGTGTGGTGTTCGGCGGAGGCGCCCTCTGCAGCATCGCGTTGGTGGGCGCCGCGGTGTTTGTGGGCCGGGGCCGGTACCGTCGGAGCTGATGCACCCGATCGAGCGCCTCCGCCACGTCGCCCGAGCCGAAGGCGCCGACCCCGCGTTGGTGGCCCGCGAGGCCGCCTACGCTTTGGCCTCGGTGGCCCGGTCCGAGCCCGCAGGCCTGCTGCCCGCCTGCCGGCGCCTGGTCAGCCGCCATGTGGCGGCGGGACCGGTGTGGTGGCTCGCGGCGCGGATGCTGACCGACGCCGAGCCCGGAGAGGCCGCGCAGCGCAGCGCCGCCGAACTCGACAACGACCCCACGGGCGACCGCCTGGTCGCCGCGTTGCCCGATGACGCCACGGTGGTGGTGGTCGGCTGGCCCGACGTCACCGCCGCCGCCCTGCGCCGCCGGGGCGACGTCGAGGTATTGGTGGCAGACGCCGGCGGAGAAGGACACATGCTGGCCCGACGACTCTCCGACGCCGGCGGCGACGTCACCGTCATCCCCGACCGGGGGATCGGCGCGGCCGCCGTGGTCGCCGACCTGGTGCTCGTCGAGGCGCTGGCCGCCGGGCCGTCCGGGCTGCTGGCGGTCCCCGGATCACACGCCGCGGCGGCGGTGGCCGCTAGGGCCGGTGTCGCGGTGTGGGGCGTCGTCCCCGTCGGTCGGGTGCTGCCGGAGCGGCTGTGGCGTGCCATGTTGGAACGCTTCGACGCCGACGGAGAGCCGTGGGAACGCGGCGGCGAACTCGTCGCCGCCGATCTGCTGGCCCAGGTCGTGGGGCCCGAAGGTGCGCTCGAGGTGACCGCGGGACTTGCCGCCACCACCTGCCCGGCGGCCGCCGAACTGTTCCGCGACGCCGGCTGAGTTCTCGGTTGAGGCCGTCGCGTCTATTGGCGTGGCGCCCGCGGTGTTCGTAGCATCGCCGTTATGTCTGAACGCACCCGGAGTCTGCCCCGCCGTTCGTGCCATGCGGTGCCCGGCTCCAGCGAAAAGTTTCTGGCCAAAGCACCCAGCTTGGCGGCCGACATGGTGTTCCTCGACTTGGAGGACGCGGTGGCCCCCTTGGAGAAGGAGGCGGCGCGTGCCACGGTGGTGTCCGCCATCCGGGATCTGGACTGGGGGGAGAAGGTCCTGTGTGTTCGGGTGAACGCGTGGGACACCCGCTGGACGTATGGCGATGTGATCGAGGTGGTAGGCCGGGCGGGGACGCGCCTGGAAGAGATCATGTTGCCCAAGGTGCAAACCGCGGCCGAGGTGGTGGCCATGGACCTGTTGTTGACGCAGGTCGAGATCAACGCCGGGCTGCCGCCCGGCCATATCGGGATCGAGGCCCAGATCGAGACGGCGCAGGGTCTCATCAACGTCGAGGAAATCTGCAAGGCGTCCAAACGCCTGGAAACGGTGATCCTGGGTCCCGTCGATTTTTCGGCGTCGATGGGCATGCCGTCGCTGTCGGGAGGGCTGCTCATCCCCGAGTACCCCGGCGACTACTTCCACTACGTGTTCGTCAAAATCCTGGCCGCCGGGCGTGCTGCGGGTCTGCAGGTCATCGACGGGCCGTACGTGAAGGTGCGCGACCTGGACGGTTTTCGCGAGTACGCCAAGCGGACCCAGATTCTGGGCTTCGACGGCAAATGGTCATTGCACCCCGACCAGGTCGGTGTGCTCAACGAGGTGTTTTCCCCGACCCAGGAACAGTTCGACCGGGCCGTCGACATCCTCGACGCCTACCGCAGCGCCACGGAGGGAGCGGAGCGCAAAGGGGCGGTCATGTTCGGTGACGAGATGATCGACGAGGCGTCGCGCAAAGTGGCCGTCACGCTGGTGACCCGCGGCGAACGCGCAGGACTGCGGCGCTCGGCCTGACGCTCAGGCGGCGCGCTCGACGAGGCGCCGGGCGATGACCTTGAGGGCCAGGGTCTCGTCGGCTCCTTCGAAGATGGACAGCACGCGGGCGTCGACGAAGTAGCGGCTGACCGGGTACTCCTCGGCGTAGCCCATGCCGCCGTGGAGTTGCATGGCCTCGCGGGTGACCCATTCGGCGGCCCGGCACACATAGGCCTTGACCATGGAGGCTTCCAGGGCGCCTTCACCTTTGGCCATGAGGCGACCCACGTGGTACATGTACTGGCGGGCCACCGCGATGATGACCGCCATGCGGGCCAGCTTCACCCGGGTCAGGGGGTAGCGGTCGATGCTGCGGCCGAACACCACCCGATCGCTGGCATAGGACGTCGCCGCTTCGTAGGCGGCCTGCATGACCCCCACCGCCCGCGCCGCGGTCTGCAGCCGCCCGTTTTCGAAGCCTTCCATTTGGTAGTAGAAACCCCGCCCCAGGCCGCCGGGACCGCCCACCAAGGCGTCGGCCGGCACCCGCCAGGCGTCGAAGGCCAACTCGTAGGAGTGCATCCCCCGATACCCGATGGTGTCGATGGGACGGCCCTCCAGGCGGCCCCCGCCGGGCTGCGTAAAAGAAAATCCGTGCCCGTCGCCCCGTTCTTTTTCCACCACGAACAGCGACAGACCCCGGTGCGCGGCGGCCCGGTCGGGGTCGGTTCGGGCCAACAACATCAACACATCGGCACGCGCCGCGAACGTCGACCACGTCTTGGTGCCGTTGATCACCCAGTCGTCGCCGTCGGCCACCGCAGCCACGGCCACGCCGGCCACGTCCGAGCCGTAGTCAGGTTCGGTGACCGCGACGGCGGCCATGATCTCGCCGGTGGCCAGGCGGGGCAACCAACGCTGTTTTTGGGCTTCGGTGCCGCCGCGCACCAGGGCCCGGGCCAGAATTTCGGGTCGGGTGATCAACGACCCGCCGGCGCCCAGGGACGCCCGCGACAGCTCTTCGGTGGCCACCACCATGCCCAGGTAGTCGCTTTCGCCGCCGCTGGCGAAGCCGCCGTAGGCCTCCGGGATGGACAGCCCGAACGCCCCCAGTTCCCCCAGGCCGGCGATGATGGCCTCGGGGATGTCCTGATTGTGGCGGTGGATCGATTCCGCGGCGGGCGCGATCTGCTCGTCGGCGAAGCGGCGAAAGGTGTCGGCCACCAACTCGAAATCGGGGTCGAGGTGACGGGGGCCCGAAACGCCGGCCAGGTCGGCCAACCACTCGGGGTCGCGGTACGCGGCGACCGCGGCCATCGCCGCGTCCAGGGGGCCTGGGGTGACCCCCCACGCCGCTTCGCGTCCGGTGATGCGGCCCACCAGGTCGGCCAGCGCGTCGGCCACAAACGCACACGACAGCGCGGCCTCCACCTCGCCCGCCGCCCCGTAGACGAGCGCGACGCGCATCCCCTCGAGTGCCGCCGCGGCGTGCGCCACGTCATACGCCACCACCTGGTGGGCGTCAATCGCCCCAGGGCCACTCGCTGCCAGGCGCGCCACCGCCGCATCGATGACCTGGGCCGCTCCCTTCGCGGCGATGCCGGCGGCGGACAGATCGGGTGATGCGCGCATGATCGAAAGGCTACGCCCCTCCAACGGCGGGGACCGACGTGCGCCGGCACACCACGGTGACCAGCGGGGGCAGAACCACGGCGTCATCGCCTGGCGAGACGTCGGTCATGGCCTCGAGATAGTCGGCCACCGGACCCGGCCCGGCCCAGGCGGGCGCCTCGGCCCACGCATCGACGAGCTCCAAGCCGGCGGCCACCGCCAGGGCGGGTAGTTGCGCGCCGATGTCGGGGTGGCGGGCGTCGGGCATGGACATGGGCTGTCCGTCGATGCGCCCGGCCGAGGTGATCGGTTCCTGGGCGACCACCCAACCCCCGGGGCGCACGGCGGCCCGCATGGAGCGCAGCACCACGGCCGGGTCATGCACGTGCAGCAGCACGAAGCGGCAGAACGCCAGGTCGACCGGCTCGGGCAGGGTCAGCTCTTCGCCGGCCTGGGTGAGTGCGACCACCTGCGCGTCGGCTGAAGCGGCGGCTGCGGCGGCCACCTCGTCACGCCGTGCCGGATCGGAGTCCACCGCGTAGACCCGGCCTTGGGGGCCCACCACATGGGCCAGCGCCACGGTGACGTCGCCGCCTCCGGCGCCCACGTCGACGCAGCGCCACCCTTCTCGCAACCCCAGCCGATCCAGCGCGGTGGCCAGCGGCCGGCGGTACACGTCGTTGCGCAGTTCCAACTCGATCATGGGCGCGGCAGCGTACCGTGCCCTACCGGCGCAAGGAGCATTGACGCAACCGACAGGGAGAGTATTGGCGGCAGCACCGCGCAGCGCGGCAGGATTCGCAGATGGGAGCGCTGCAGGGCCGGGTTGCCATCGTCACCGGCGCCGGGCGTGGGATCGGCCGGGCGCACGCCCGTCTCATGGCCAGCGAGGGCGCTCGGGTGGTGGTCAACGACGTCGATCGGGACGCCGCGGCGGAGGTGACGACGGAGATCCTCCGCGAGGGGGGAGAGGCCGTCGTGTCCAGCGAGGACGTCACCACCTGGAAAGGGGGCGAGCACCTGGTGGCGGCAGCGGTCGACGGCTTCGGCGACCTGCACGTGCTGGTCAACAACGCGGGTTACCTGCGCGACCGGTTCATCGTCAACATGACCGAAGAGGAATGGGACAGCGTCATCGCCGTGCACCTGAAAGGTCACTTCGCTCCGCTGCGCCACGCGGCCGCCTATTGGCGCCAGCAGCACAAAACGGGCCGGACGGTGCGAGCCTCGGTGGTCAACACCACCTCCACCTCCGGGCTCTTCGGCAACCCGGGCCAAGCCAACTACGGGGCGGCCAAGGCGGGCATCGCCGCGCTCACCCGTATAGCCGCAGCCGAGTTGGGCCAATACGGGGTCCGGGTCAACGCGGTGGTGCCCGAAGCACGCACCCGGTTGACCGAGTCGGCGCCCGGGTTGTCCGAGGTCATGAAGGCGCCGGCGGACGACTCCCGATTCGATCCGTGGGATCCGGCCAATGTGGCCCCGCTGGTGGCCTGGTTGGCCACCGAGTCGTGCCCGGCGAGTGGCCGGATTCTGGCTATTTCGGGCGGCACCATCGAGCAGATGACGGGTTGGACGCGCGGCGAGAACGTGACCAGGGATTCCCGTTGGACGATCGCGGAGTTGGCGGAGGTGCTCCCGCAGCTTCTCAACTATCAGGAGAGAACGTGACGATTCACGAACGCCCCTTCGGGCGCTTCCTCGAGGATTTTGTCGTCGGTGACATCTACCGCCACTGGCCGGGAAAGACCATCACCGAATACGACGACCACCTGTTCTGCATGATCACCATGAACCACCACCCGCTGCACACCAACGCGTGGTTCGCAGAGCACGAGACGGTGCACGGCCGCAACGTGGTGGTGGGCAACCTGGTCTACAGCCTGGTGCTCGGTATGAGCGTGCCCGATGTCAGCGGTTCCGCGGTGGCCAACTTGGAGGTCGAGTCGCTGGTGCATCCGCGACCCACGTTCCACGGCGACACCATCTACGCGGAGACGCGGGTGCTGGCGGTGCGACCGTCCTCGTCGCGTCCCGAGCGCGGCGTGGTGACCGTCGAGACCAAAGGCCTGAACCAGCGGGGAGAGGAAGTCTGTTACTTCCGCCGCAAAGTGATGGTGTGGCGCCGCGACGCGGCTCCCGAGCGGGGCCGCCCTTACCGTGACGACATCTGGTCCTGAGCGGTTCGTCGCCGGCCTTTTGGCCTGGTCGCAAAACCACCGCCGTGACCTTCCGTGGCGACGCACCCGCGATCCGTGGGCCATCTTGGTGGCCGAGACCATGCTGTGTCAGACCCAGGTGTCGCGGGTGGCCGAACGCTACGGCGCCTTCCTCGAGCGCTACCCGACCCCTGCGGCGTGCTCGGCGGCCCCGGTGGGGGCGGTGGTGGCCGAATGGGTGGGCCTCGGCTACAACCGCCGTGCCGTCCAACTGCACGCCGCGGCGACCGTCGTGGTGACCCGCCACGGCGGAGCGGTCCCCGCCGATCTCGACGCGTTACGCCAGTTGCCGGGAGTCGGGCCCTACACGGCCCGGGCCGTTCTGGCCTTCGCTTTCGAGCGTGACGTGGGTGTGGTCGACACCAACGCGGCCCGCAGCCTGGCCCGTGCAGTAGCCGGCCGGCGCCTCAGCGCATCGGAGGCGCAGGCCGCCGCTGACGCGCTCGTCCCCCCCGGCCAGGGCTGGGCCTGGAACCAGACCATGCTGGATTTCGGCTCGGGCATCTGCCGTTCCCGCCTGCCCCGATGCCCGCAATGCCCGGTGGCGGAGCACTGCGCCTGGGCCCGGGCAGGCCACCCCCAACCCGATCCGGCGGTCGCGTCCGTAGGGACCGCCAGAGCCCAGTCCGCGTTCTCCGGATCGGACCGTCAGGGACGAGGGCGGCTGGTGGCGGCCCTGCGACACGGTCCCCTTCCCCCGGGCGCGGCGGCCGCCGCGGCGGGCTGGCCGGGCGACGCAGAACGGGCCGCCCGGGTGGTGTCGGGCCTGGTGGCCGACGGGCTGGTTGAGCGGGGAGCCGACGGCAGCCTGTGTCTGCCCGGAGGCGCTCCGCGGTCATTGGTCACATGACGTTCCCGTCGCCAGAAGGGCTGGGTATCGTTCTCGCAGGCCCAAGGGGGATTCGGTGGAAGTCACCTTTTATGGAGTGAGGGGCTCCTGCCCCTGTCCGTGCGAAGAGAACCGGCGCTACGGCGGCAACACGGCGTGTGTGGCGTTGGCCGTCGAGGGCCACGAGCCCATCGTGTTCGATCTCGGGACCGGGCTGCGGGCCTTCGGTCTCAGCCAGCCCACCGACGGCAGCTTCCGGGGGACGGCGCTCATGACCCACCTGCACTGGGACCATGTGCAGGGGTTGCCCTTCTTTCCGCCGGCCGACCGGGTCGGCGCCCGTTTCGATGTGTACGGGCCCTGCCAGGAATCAGGGTCGTTGGGTGAGGTGTTCGGAGAACTCATGCGGCCGCCGTATTTTCCCGTCCGCTTCGGGGACCTGCGCGGCGACATCCGGTTCCATGGGGTGGACGTGGCCGACCTGGCTATCGGGGACGCCAAGGTCAAGGTGCGGCCCGTACCGCACTGCGGGCCCACCGTGGGCTACCGCGTCGAGCTTGACGGCGCGGTGATCACCTATATCCCCGACCACCAGGCGCCGCTGTCGCTGCAAGGCTTCGCCGACGAGGTGCTCGAACTGGCCGACGGGGCCGACCTGTTAATCCACGACGCCCAGTACACCCGCGCCGAGTTCGCGGAGCGGACCCACTGGGGCCACTGCACCGTTGACTACGCTGTGCGGTTGGCGGCCGCAGCCGGTGTCCGCACGTTGGCCCTCTTCCACCACGATCCGGGTCACGACGACGACACCGTCGACGGCTTGCTCCGCGGCGCCCGGGAGCTTGCGGCCCAGGTAGGAGCCTTCGAGGTTCTCGCCGCGGCCGAGGGATGCTCCCTGCACTTCTGATCGTGCGGCGCTGAATCGCCGCGTCTCGCCTTATTTCCCCCACCGCAGTAATCCACGAAAAGTCCTTCAGCTGCTCGATCGGCTTGGGTAGACGTGATGCTGCGGCGGAACAATTATGCGGGAGGACGGCAATGCAACTGTCGAGCTTGAATCAGGAGGCTGTCCTTCAGATCAATGACGTCTCCATGGCCCGTGAGGGCCTGCGACGGCGACGATTCCGCAAGCTGGCCTTCGTGCTCGCCTTGGTGGCTATCGTTGTGGTGGGGCGTACCGTATGGGCCGCTATCCAGTTCGCCCGGGGCCACTACTCGGCCGCCGCCGGTGACTTCACCTGGCACGTACTGCCCCATATTCCCTCCGCTGACGCCAAGTACGTTCCCGCCGGGGTGCTGATCCTGGTCCTCGTACTGGCTGTCGGCGCCCCCCTCCTCGGAGCGGGCCGCTCCCCCCATGTCCTGTACCGGCCGGAGGACATCGACACCCGGTTGTCCGACGTGGTGGGCGCCGGCGGGGTCGTCGAGGACGTCACCAAGAGCCTCAACCTGTTCCTGGCCCACGCCACGTTCCGCAGTGTCACCGGGGGATCGTCGCGCCGAGGCATCCTCTTCGAGGGCCCGCCGGGGACCGGGAAAACCTATCTGGCCAAGGCGATGGCCGGTGAGGCCAACGTCCCGTTCCTGTTCGTGTCGTCGTCCGCCTTCCAGTCGATGTACTACGGGCAGACCAACCGCAAGATCCGCTCGTATTTCCGGGCGCTGCGCGCCCACGCCCGGCGCGAAGGGGGGGCCATCGGCTTCATCGAGGAAATCGACGCCATCGGTGCATCCCGTGGTGGCATGGGTGGAGGGGGCCGGGAAGGGGTGGCCGGGGTGGTCAACGAGCTGCTGATCCAGATGCAGTCGTTCGATCAGCCCACCGGGGCAGGCCGCCTCGCCGGTTTCTTCATCGACGTCGTCAACCGCTGGCTCCCCGCGGGGCGCCGTATCCGGCGCCGGCCCGTGGTGCCGGCCAACGTGCTCATCATCGGAGCCACCAACCGGGCCCAGGACCTTGACCCCGCGCTGTTGCGCCCCGGGCGCTTTGATCGCACGATCACCATCGGTGTGCCCAATCGGGCCGGGCGCCGCGAGATCCTGGACTACTACTTGGCTCGCAAAGCCCACGAGGCCATCCTGGATGACCCGAAACGGCGCGACGAGCTCGCCGGGTCCACCTTTGGCTACACGCCGGTCATGCTCGAGCATCTGCTCGACGAAGCGCTGGTGTGGGCGCTGCGACGCAACGCGGACCGGCTGGGCTGGGAGGACGTCAATCGGGCCAAGATGACCGAGGAGCTCGGCTTGGCCCAAGACGCCACCTACACCGAAGGCGAACGGGTGAAGATCGCCACCCACGAATCCGGGCACGCCACCGTGGCCCACCTGATCGCACCGCAGCGCCGTCTCGATGTGCTCTCGGTCATCAAGCGTCGGGACGCCCTCGGTTTGCTGGCGCACAGCGAACGGGAGGAGCGTTGGCTGCAGACACGCTCCGAGCTGGCCTCGGCCATCCGCATCGCCATGGGAGGCTTGGTGGCCGAAGAGCTGTTCTACGGCGAGGCGTCGAGCGGGGTGTCCGGGGACCTGCAGGCCGCCACCCGGGCCGCGGCGCACATGGTGGGCAGTTTCGGTATGACCGGCTCGCTCCTGTCCTTCGACGCTGCGCCCGGCGGGGACATCGTGGCCAAAGTGCTCTCCGACGACAGCGCCCGCGCCGCGGCTGACGCCCTGCTGAGCGAGGCCCGGACCGACGCCGAGGTGCTGTTGCGCTCCAATCTCGACGTGGTCACCGCCTTGCGCGACGCCCTCCTCGAGCGCGACGAACTGATCGGCGAGGAGATCACCGATGTCATCGAGCAGGTCATCGCCAGCCGCCAGGAGCAGCTGATCGACCTGCGAGCGCCCGGCACGCTCGGTGAGCGGGGACCGTCGATCCGCCGGCTGCCCTAGCGGCCGGCCTGCCCCGCGGCCGGGCTGCTGTGGCGGCCCGGCTGCCTAGGGCAGGGGTTCGGACCCCTCGGGGACGTCCAGGGCGACCAGCAGGAACGTCTGGACGCGTGCCTCGTCGCGCCAGGCTTCGTAGCGGCCCGAGGGACCCTGGTGACCTGCCCCCATCTCCGTGCGCAGCAAGATGGGCCGGTCCCCGGTGTCGGCCACCCGGAGCTTGGCCACCCATTTGGCCGGCTCCCAGTACGACACCCGCGGATCGTTGAGGCCGGCGGTCACGTACATGGCGGGGTAGTCGGCGGGCACCACGTTGTCGTAGGGCGAATAGGCCAGCATGGTGGCGTACGCCTCGGCGTCGGCCACCGGGTTGCCCCACTCCTCCCATTCGGTGACCGTGAGGGGCAGCGAGTCGTCCGACATGGTGGTGACCACATCCACGAAGGGCACTTCAGCCACCACCGCGGCGAACAGGTCGGGGCGCAGATTGGTGACCGCTCCCATCAGCAGGCCCCCGGCGCTACCCCCCCGGATGGCCAGGCGGTCCGGCGCGGCGTACCCCTCGGCCACCAGATGCTCGGCGCAGGCCACGAAGTCGGTGAACGTATTGGCCTTGGCGGCCAGGCGGCCCTCTTCGTACCATCTCCTCCCCATCTCGCCGCCCCCCCGGATATGGGCGATGGCGAAGACCACCCCCCGCTCGAGCAGGTTGAGGCGCGACGGGGAGAACACCGGGTCGATGGTGATCTCGTAGGACCCGTAGCCGTACAGGAGGGCGGGCGCGGTGCCGTCGAGGGCCTGGTCGGCCCGGCACACCAGCGAGATGGGCACCTGGGTGCCGTCGGGCGCGCTGGCCCAAATCCGTTCGCTGCGGAACTCCTCGGGGCGGTAGCCGCCCAGCACCGGCTGCACTTTGATGACGTCGCGCCGGCCGGTCAGCGGGTCGTAGTCGATAGTGGACACCGGGGTGATCAGCGACGTGTACCCGAAGCGGTAGGAGCGGGCCTCCCATTCGGGATTGACGCCCCCGGTCAGCGAGTACACCGGGTCGGGCTGCTCGACCAAGTGCTCGGCGCGCTCCCCATCGGCCGCCAGGTTGAGGATGCGGAGCCGTTCGAGTCCCTCGGCCCGTTCCACCAGGACCAGGTGATGGGCGAACGCGTCCACCGACTCGAGCATGACCTCGCTGCGGTGCTCAACCAGCACCTCGCCCTGGCTCGCGTCGAGAGGAATGGTGCGCAACGCGAAGTTGGTCGATGGCGTGCCGTCCGCGTCCGGCTCGTTGGAACGCACCAGCCACACATCGCCGGCGCCGGGCAGCACGGCGTGGTCGATGTCGTATTCGATGCCCTGGCGGCGGCCCAGGACGACGTTGGGGGCCGCCTCGGGGCTCGCCGTAGCGATCCAGTGGCTCTCCGAGGTCATCTTTGACTCGCTTTGGACCACCACGAACCGTTCGCTGCGGGTGAGGCCGACGCTGACAAAAAAACGCTCGTCAGGGTCCTCGTAGACGAGCACGTCGTCGTCGGCGGGGCTGCCGATGCGGTGGCGCCACACCTGATGGGGGCGCATGGCGTCATCGGGGCGGACGTAGAAGAACGTCGCTCCGTCGGCCCATGCCGAGCCGTAATAGACGCCTTCGATGACATCGTCGAGATCGCGGCCGGTGTCGAGGTCGCGGAAACGCAGCGTGAAGACCTCCGAGCCGTCGGTGTCGAGGGCATAGGCCAGCAGCCGGTGGTCGAGGCTCAGGTCAAAGACCCCTAGCGAAAAGAAGTCATGGCCCTCGGCCAGGGCGTTCTCGTCCAAGACGACCTCTCCCTCGCCCCGGGAAGCCGCCTCGAGGGCCTGGCGCGGTTCCAGGCTTCGCTGCGGATCGGCCAACCGGCAGTACGTGGCGTACTGCTCGCCCTCGGCTGTTTTCGTCCAGTACCACCAGGGCCCGTTGCGGGCCGGCACCGACACGTCGTCTTCTTGGATCCGGGCCTTGATCTCTTCGAAAAGGCGGTCGGTCAGTCCCGCGTAGGGCGCCAGGACGGCGTCCGCGTAGGCATTCTCGGCGGTCAGGTAGGCCACGACCTCCGCGTCGTGTCGATCCCGGAGCCACCAGTACTCGTCGACGCGCTGGGCACCGTGGGCGTCGAGGGTCTGGGGACGGCGGGGGGCGGAGGGGGGCGGGAGATCGGGAGGAGCGATCATCCCGCCAGCCTGGCACGAACCCGAGTGACTACGGTCGGCTCCGGCCGCCAGGAGCACGGCAGACATAACTGGGTAGGAACGTCGCTGGGGTTGTTACTATCGCCATAGGAGAAATCCTTTGAGGGAGTGTGACCAGCATGGCGACAACCGACATCGACCTTGGCCGCTACAAGCTCGGGTGGAGTGACGTCGAGGACTATTACGTCTTCAAGCCCAAGAAAGGCATCAGCGAGGACATCATCCGGGAGATGTCCTGGATGAAGGGCGAGCCCCAGTGGATGACGGATCGCCGCCTGAAGGCCTACCAGCACTTCTTGCGCCGGCCCATGCCCAACTGGGGCGGGGATATGAGCGGTATCGACTTCAACGACATCTTCTATTACATCAAGCCCATCGACAAGCAGGTCGATGCGTGGGACGAGCTGCCCGACTCGGTGAAGGAGACCTACGCCAAGCTGGGTATCCCCGAGGCGGAACGCAAGTACCTGGCCGGGGTTACCGCCCAGTACGAGTCCGAGGTCGTGTACCACCGCAACCGGGAGGACCTCGAAGCTCAAGGCGTCCTGTTCTGCGACATGGACACCGCGCTGCGCGAGTACCCGGACCTGGTCAAGCAGTACTTCGGCAAGATCATCCCCATCAACGACAACAAGTTCGCGGCGCTCAACTCGGCCGTGTGGTCGGGGGGCAGCTTCATCTACGTCCCGCCCGGGGTGAAGGTGGAGATGCCGCTGCAGGCCTACTTCCGGATCAACACCGAAAACATGGGCCAGTTCGAGCGGACGCTGATCATCGCCGACGAGGGCGCCCAGGTGCACTACATCGAAGGCTGCTCAGCGCCGGTGTACACCAGCGACTCCCTGCACTCGGCGGTGGTGGAGATCGTGTGCAAGGCCAACAGCCGGGTCACCTACACGACCATCCAGAACTGGTCCAACAACGTGTACAACCTGGTCACCAAGCGGGCCATGTGCGAGACCGAAGCCCACATGGAGTGGATCGACGGCAACATCGGCAGCCGCCTGACCATGAAATACCCGGCCGTGTACCTGATGGGTCCCAAGGCCTCGGGCGAGGTCCTTTCGGTGGCCTACGCGGGCGCCGGGCAGCACCAGGACGCGGGGGCCAAGATGGTGCACGCGGCGCCTGAGACCACCTCGACCATCATTTCCAAGTCGATCTCCAAGGACTCCGGGCGGACCAGCTACCGGGGACTGGTCGATTTCCGGGAAGGCGCGCACAAATCCAAGAGCTTCGTGCGTTGCGACGCCCTGCTGCTGGACGACATTTCGCGCAGCGACACCTATCCCTACATCCAGTTCGGGGAAAAGGACGCGCAGGTAGGCCACGAGGCGACCGTGTCCAAGGTGGGCGACGACCAGCTGTTTTATTTGATGAGCCGCGGCTTGTCGGAGCAGCAGGCCATGAGCATGATTGTCAACGGGTTCATCGAACCGGTGACCCGCACGCTGCCCATGGAGTACGCGGTGGAGTGGAGCCGTCTCATCGAGTTGCAGATGGAAGGCTCGGTGGGCTGAACCCCTGCCCGGGAGGGCTTGGTCGAGTAACCCGCCCCGCAGTGGCACCATGGGAGGGTGCCGATGCGAGAGGAATGCAAGTTCTTCCAGGTGCGCACGTACCCCTCGGGGGACGTGTCGCAGTTCTGCGCCCTCGGCCTGGCGCCCGAGGCGCCGTGGCGATGCCCGCCGGACTGCCCCCGCTTCGAGAAACGGCTCAACGATGTGGGGTTTGCCCGGGGTTCGCTCCTTCCGCCCCCGTCGCGCCCCGAGCCGGAGCTCGATCCCAATATGGTCCGCTTGTTGGGTACCGCCGCCGAGATCATCTCGGCCGCCGGTCCCGAGATCGTGGCCGAGCAGGAACGGGCGCGCCGGGAGCGTGAGGAAGCCAGCCGCCGTTGGTGGAACAAGCTGCGCCAGTCGCCCCGCTGGCGGCGCTGATCGCAAGTAGCATCGAGGGGGTGACCGCAGCGATCGCCCTCAGCATTGTGTTGGTCATCGGAGTGGCCGGCGTCAGTCTGGCCATGCAGACTCAGCGTCCACCCCAGATCGGGCGGCCCCGCACGGCCCGCCCGCAGCCGACGGTGCGCCGGCCGGTGCGCGAACGGCGGGCGCCGGCGCCGCCAACCCCGGCCCCGGACCCCGACGTCAAATCGGAGGAGCCCAAAGGCCCCGAGTTGCTGCGGATGGGGACGGCGGCCCCCGCCACCGTGCTGGGCGTCGTCGATGAGCGCACCACCGGTTCCATTGTCCGCAGCCGGCTCAACCTGCGCGTCGAGCCCGAGGAAGGCAACACTTTCGAGGTGACCGTACGCCACCTCTTCGGGTCGCTCGACGGCCGGGCCAAGGTGCGGGTGGGGGGCAAGATCACGGTGCGCTTCGACCCCGACGACCACTCGCGGGTCGTGGTGGCACCCGACGAACCCCCGGCAACGGGCGAGCGCAAGGCACCCCCGACGGAGGGCTCCGGCACATCTGATGGCGGCGACGAGGAGCCCTCCCCGTAGGATGTTCGTCCGGCCGTCGCGTGGACGGCCCGCAACCCCGACCCGGAGACTGCCCCTCCCCGATGACTCTCATCACCGAAGGACCCGACTGGTTCGCGCAAACGCGCCAGGCGGCCCAGGAACGGTTCGTCGCGCTCGGCCTGCCCAGCGACGCCCAGGAGATCTGGCGCTACAGCCGTATCGACGACCTCGACCTCGACGCCTATGGCGTCGCGGAGCAGCCGGCACCTGGTGGCGGGGTGCCGCCGGAGCTGGCCGATCTGCTCGCCGTGGTGGCCGCCGGCGCCTCCGGGCCGCTCACCGTGATCGTCGTGCGCGACGGGTGGCCGACCCTGCCTGACGCCCTCCCCGAGGGCGTCACGGTCAGCTTGCCGGGGTCCCGGCGCTGGCCCGTGGTGGCCAGCGCGGAGGATGCCTTCGTGGCCTTGAACGGGGCGCGGGGTGCTGCCCCGCTGCATCTCGAGATCGGTCGGGCTGCGTCCCCCGCCGCCACCATCGTGGTCGTGCACTGGGCGCAGCGCGAGCGCGTGTCGTCCTTTCCCCACCTGCTGGTGAGCCTGGCCCCCCAATCCGAGGCGCGCCTGGTCGAGATCGTCGCCTCTCCCGATATCGATGCGCTGGTCGTTCCAGTCACCGAACTCGACCTGGCCGCCGGATCGCGCCTGGCGTACACGAACCTGCAGCTTTTGGGCCCCCGGGCCTGGCAGGTGGGGATGCAAGCCAGCCGGGTCGCCGCGGATGCCACGCTGACCTCGGCCACCGTTGCTTTCGGAGGCAGCTACGCGCGCACCCGCATCGACGCGGCGGCGGTCGGACAGGGGGCCACCTGTCGTTTGCTGGCCGTGTGGTTCGGTGCCGGCAACCAAATGCACGATCTGCGCACGGTGCAGGCCCACGAGGCGCCCCGGACCACTTCGGAGTTGGTGTTCAAGGGGGTGGTGGCCAACCAGTCGCACTCGGTGTACAGCGGGGTCATCAGGGTCGAGAAAGGGGCGCGAGGCACCAACGCCATGCAAACGAACCGCAACCTGGTGCTCGACGAGGGCGCACACGCGGATTCGGTGCCCAACTTGGAGATTGAGGATAACGACGTGCATTGCAGCCACGCTTCGGCCGTGGGACCCATTGACGACGACCAGCGCTTCTACCTGGAGAGCCGGGGGGTGCCCACCGAGGTGGCCGATCGCCTGATCGCCCAAGGGTTCTTGGACGAGGTGCTCGAGCGCATCCCGGTGCCCGGCTTGACCGGGTGGCTGCGAGGTCAGGTCTCCGCCAAGCTGGCCGAAGCGGACGCGCAGCGATGAGCGAGGTGCGGGTTCCCGCCTCGTCGGTGGCGCCGGGCACCGCCCTGCATGTGGACGGAGGGCCCTACGGGCTGTGCGTGGTGCGGGTGGGCGAGGACGTGTACGCCGTCGCCGACCGCTGCAGCCACGCCAAGGTGGCGCTGTCGGAAGGCGACGTCGACCCCGATGAGCGGACGATCGAGTGCTGGAAGCACGGCAGCACGTTCTCCCTCCTCGACGGCAAACCGCAGTCCCTGCCGGCCACCGAGGCCGTGGCGACCTACCCCGTGCGAGTCGACGGTGACGATCTGTTGGTGGAGCTGCCATGAGTGGTTTGGTTATCGAAGGGCTGCGAGCGGGGGTCGCCGGGCGGGAGATTCTCTTCGGCCTCGACCTGGAGGTGCCGCCGGGAGAAGTGCACGTCCTGATGGGACCCAACGGTTCGGGCAAGAGCACGCTGTCGCACGTGCTGATGGGGCGTCCGGGCTACGAGGTACTCGCCGGCCGCGTCACCCTGGGCGGCGTCGACCTGCTGGGCCTGCCCACCTGGAAACGGGCGCAGGCCGGCCTGTTCTTGAGTATGCAATCGCCCATCGAGGTGCCCGGGGTGTCATTGCTCTCGGCGCTGTCGGAGGCCGCGATCGCCGCGGGGAAAGACCCCGCACTGGTGGCTGCCGCCCTCGAGCGGGAAGCGGCCCGGGTGGGTTTCGACGCCCATTTCCTGGACCGGCCGCTCAACGTCGACCTGTCCGGCGGAGAGAAGAAACGTAACGAAACCGTGCAACTCGGCGTGCTGGCGCCTCGGGTGGCCATTCTTGACGAGATCGATTCGGGGCTCGACGTCGACGCGTTGCGGGCCGTGGCCCGCCGTATCGAGGCCGCGACTTCCGAGAGCGCACTTGGCGTGCTGGCCATCACGCACTTCACGTCGCTGCTGAGCGAACTGCGGGCCGACCGCGTGCACGTACTGTCCAAAGGCCGGATCGTGGCCAGTGGGGGAGCCGAGCTGGCCGACCAGTTGGAGCGGACGGGTTACACGGGCTACGTCGTAGACGAGGGGGACGGGGCCGCCGCCTCCGCTCAAGCGGCCGACCCCTTTGGCTGATCCGTTGGTGTGAGCCCTCCCGCTGCGCTGGTTAGCTGTTGCCCAGGTAGCCGGCGTAGTACATACCCGGCGCACAACTTGCGCTGCAACCGGTGGTGATCAAGCTCATGGTGTCGCCTGCGGAAAACACGATGGGCGATATCCAGTGGTAGTCGAGGTCGCGGAAGTTGGCCAACGACAACTCGAAAAGGACCGCATTGTTGCGGGCCAGGATCACCGTTCCCGTGCTCCCCGCGGGGTTCTGGAAGTCGACGTCGGTGAGCTGCAGCACCTTGCCCGACGGCACCACATAGCTCTGCTGGCCGTTGCCGCTGACCCCCAGGCGTCCGTCCACCGCGGAGCCGTTGTAGCCCGAAGTCCCGGTGCCGTTACCGGAGGTGTTCGTGCCGGTGGAACCTGACCCCGTGCCGGTGCTCGAAGAGCCGCTGCCCGCGGTGGTGATCGGAGCCGACGTCCCGCTGAGCGCGCCTTTGCTCTTGCCCGAAGGCGTGGTGGTCGTGGTGATGCCGGCCGCCGCCAGTTGGGTGCTCACCGCGTCTTTGGCTGCCGATTTGATCTGAGGTTTGAACAAGGTGAACCACAGGAGCGCCAGGATCAACGCCAGGATCACCACCGCGGCGATGGCTTGGGGGAGCCAGCCGGGAAGCATGGCTTCTTGCAGCATCGACCCTTCAACGGTGAGGGTGGGGGCGACGGGCACCGGCGCGGCGACGGCCACCCCGGGCGGAGGGGGAATGGTGGGGGGTGGCGGGATGAGGGGATTGGGCCCCGTCGGTTGCTCGGCGCCCAGGGGGGGAGCCGTCGGATCGGCGAAGTCGGGCGGGAACTGATCGTTGCGAACCTGAAGCTCGAATGGCCGAGTCACCGGGGCGCCCCGCCAGAAGCGGCGCCGGGCCCGGACCCGGACCTTGGTGAACCCCGCGTTGCCGGGAGTGATCGACAACACCGGCGGGCTGAAACTGAAGCCCAGGAGGCTGTCGGGATCCGAACCGGTGAAGTCCGCGTTGAACGCCACGTTGCTGCGGTTGTCGACCGCCAGATCGTGCAGGCCTCGCACCCGGCCGCGTGAAGTCCGGGGAACGAGCTCCGCGGTCACGTCGAAATAGGGGCCGATGTGGACGACGCCTTCTTCGACGACGGAGCCTTCGGGGTCTTCGGCGGCGTGCACTTTCAGACCGAACGGGCAGGTTCCAGCAGGGACCGAAGCCGATCGGGGCGGCGACGCGACAAACGTCACGGTGCCGTCGGCGCCGGGGAACAATGGGATGCTGGGCGGCTCGATGCGCGACCACGCAGCGGCGGGCCCCAGGATCTCTACGCTGAACTGATCAACCACCCGTCCGGTGTTGCGGATCCGCAACACGGCGGAGACCGTCGCTCCGGGCTCGACAGTGAGTTCTGTGCGGTCCAGCGAGGCGGTGGCGCCCATGGTGCTCCTTTGGTTTCTTGCGTCAATTCTTGTGGTCGAAGATGAAGGCCGTCTCGGCGCACGAACCAGCCACCGCGCCCGGGTCGGTGGCCACCAGTGTGATGCGCACGTTGGTCGGCTTGGCGATGTTCAAGCTGACCGCCTGAACGTTTTGCGGCGGGTCGCTCAGGGTCTCGGTGACGGGCGCCGCGGCGCCCGTCGAGAACTGCAGTTGCAGCGGGTGTGGCACGGCGCCCGCGGTGGGCGCCGAAGTCGCTTCCACGTTCGCGCTGACTCGGACCCGGTTGATGCTGGTCGTGGAGGCAAAGCTCACCGTGACGCTTTGGGCGGGCCCCCCGACGGGACCTGTCACCCAATACAGCGTTGTGTTGTCGGCGGAAAGGTGCGTGTGCGGCAGGGTCGCATCGCTGCATTTGGCCACCGCCGACGGGATGGGTTCGGCCAACGCGACCGGGTGGTAGGTGGGATCGATGGCATTGCGCACTTTATTCCGAATCCCTGGAACCAGCAGTCCCACCACGATCGCCAAGATGACCACGAGGCCGATTGACTTTCCGGCAATGCTGCGCCTTCCGGTTGGCGCCCCTACACCGCGCTGCGGCTTACCGAAACCTTTCGGCGTTTTCGGAAGGTTTGGTGGCTTCTTGCCCTTCGCCAAGGTGGGCGCCTTGGGGGCATGGGGCGCATGGGGGGCATGGGGCGCGTTCGCCGACGGCCAGCCGCCCCCTGCCGCGCTCGTTCCCGGGGCGCCAGGAGCCCCAGGCGCGCCAGCGGGTGCAGCGCCAGGAGGGGCCATCGCTCCTTGGGCCGGGGCGTGCTCGGGCGTCGTGGCGGGGGCGGGCCGTCCCAGCAGGCGCCGCCACCACGACAGACGGGGAGGTGCCGGCGCGACCGGTCGGTCATAGAGCGAGGTCCCGCACCGCCGGCAGAACCGACGATCCGGCGCATTCTCGAAAGCGCAGTTCCAACACGCGACGCCGCCGGGGATCGTGGTGGGCGGCGCAGACGGGGCACCGATGGCCTCGGTGACCTGGTGGACGACCCGCGGGGCCTGGGGCAGGACCGCTCCGGGAGTGCTGGCCGAGGGCGGAGGCGGTGGAAAACTTCCGTCGCTGCGCACCGCAGTGGACTCTCTGGGGGCCGGCGGCATGGCCGGAGGCATGGGCAGGCCCGGGGCTACCGGTCCGCTGCTCAGCCCACCGGAACCACCCGGAGCCGGCGGACGAGCCGTGGGTGGAGCTGGTGGCGGCGGCCCGGCGGTCGGTACGCCGGTTGGGGGCGGCCCGCCCGCGGGCAGACCGACCGCGGGCGCGGGTGGTGGGGCCGCAGTCCCGGGGGCGTCGACACGTTCACCTTCCCACTCCAGGAACGCCCCGCACCCACCGCAGAACGTGGCGTCGTCCTCGTCGTGGGTGCCGCATTTCTTGCAGACGATCACAGCAAGACCTCGATTGTTGACACGCTTGGCTTGCGATCAACCAGATGGTAGCCGTGCGCCTCTCAGAAACTTCTGATGGTCGATCATCAGGGCGCGACGACCCCGCCCCCGGTGTGGGATGCTAACCACAATGAGTACCGGCAAGGGGTGCGCGTCGGAGGTGGCGGTCTACGTCTACGCGGGGGACCCGGTTTCCCAATCGGGGATGTCGCTGCTCGTCGGCGCCTGCCCGGGTGCGGCGGTGGTGGCCGACATCGACGGCGCCGAGGTGGCGGTGGTGGTAGCCGACAGTGTCGACGCCGAGACCTCGCGGGTGATCGCTGCGCTGCAGCGCGACGGCTCCCCCCCCGTCGTCTTGGTGGCCACCCGCCTCGACGACTCCGGTTTGATGGCGGCCATCGAAAGCGGAGTGGCCGGGGTGGTCTACCGCGACCAGGTGGACACCGAGCACCTGCATCGAGCGTTGCGCGACGTGGCGGCGGGCCGGGGCAGCCTTCCCGCCGATCTGACGGCCCGTTTGATGGAGCGGATGGCGGAAATGCAGCGTCGGGTCCTCGCCCCCCGGGGCTTGACCGCTCCGGGGCTCTCGGAGCGAGAAATCGAAGTGCTCCGACTGCTGGCCGAAGGCTATGACACCGCGGAAGTGGCAGGGCGCATGTGCTACTCGGAGCGCACGGTCAAAGGTGTCCTCCATGACATCACCCGCCGTTTCAACCTCAAGAACCGGACCCAGGCAGTGGTCTTCGCCATGAGGAAGGGATTGATCTAGTGGGGGAGGAGCACTCGGAGGAAGCAGCCCGGGCGTGGTTCTCCCGACGGCCCGCGGATCCTTCCGAGGAGCTTTCATTCCAGATGGAACGAGGCAGCCAGATGTTGCAGGCCAGCCTCAACAATGTGTTCCGGCGCCTGGCGGCCATCGACGAGATCCTGGGCGAGGTGGTCGAGGCGCTGGCTACCAACGATCTGGTCGAGGCGCAGCAGGTCCCTGCGGCCATCAAAGCCTTCGGGGTGGCCGGCGGGGGCGATGGCGACGGCGATCGCAGCGCGACGTCCGGTCCGGCCATGGATCCGAGCGGCGGCCAGGACGATGACGATCCGTTCCGCTGGCCCGCTGTGGTGTTGGGGACCTCCGGTGACGACGACGAGGGGCCCCCGGTGGACTGCGCGGAGCGCCTCGCAGTGTGCCACGCCGTGTGCTGCATGCTGAAGTTCGCGCTGAGCCCCGAGGAGGTGGAAGCCGGAGTGGTCAAATGGGACATCGGCCACCCGTATCTGATTCGGGGGGACCGCGACGGCTACTGCGTGCACAACTCGCCGGAAGGAGGTTGCAGCGTCTACTCGTCCCGGCCCGGGGTGTGCCGGCGCTACAGCTGTGCGGGCGACGACCGGATCTGGACGGACTTCGACGGGATGGTCCTCAATGCCGAGTGGATCGCTGCGCACCTCCCGAATACCGGCACCGTGCACCTGACCATCACCCCGAAGAAGGGTGCGTCCGCATGATCCACGAAGTGGACCAGGCCGTCGAGGCGGTGATCCGCCAAGAGGCACTCCAGGGCAACTCGGTGGAAGTGGTCTTCGAGGCTCCGACCAAGGACTGGGCGGCGCGGCGCAATGCGCCGACTCTTGATGCGTACCTCTATGACATCCGTGAGGATCTGTCGCGCCGCGCCGTCGGGCAGTGGAACATCACCGACGACGACGGGCAGACCGTCACCGGTCGCGGCCGGCCTGTCCGCTACTTCAAGTTGTCGTATTTGATAACCGCATGGACGCAGCGCCCCGAGGACGAACACCGACTGCTGGCGGCCATCCTCGGCGGTTTCTTGCGTTGGGACGCCCTGCCGGCCTACTCACTCACCGGCTCACTGGCGGAAATGCCGATGGCCATCCCCATCAGCATCGCCCTACCGCCGCCCCAAGACCGGGCCATCTCCGATATCTGGTCGGCTCTGGGCGGAGAGCTCAAACCGTCGCTGGACCTGGTGGTCACCGCGCCGTTCGATCCCCACGGGGTGCAGCCCGTCGCCGTGCCGGTGGCCGAACCGCTCCGCCTGTCGGTGGCCAACACCACCAACGCCAGCCGGGAGGAAGCCGGACGCCGGCGCGATCCCATCCACCCCGAAACCGCGCCAGAGGCCCTTCCCGCAGCTGACGCCACCAAAACGGCGTCGGGTCGGGAAGCGGCCAGGAGGCGCCGCACGACGTGAACCCGCCGGAGCTTGCGGCGATCTCGCCGGCCGGCGAGTTGTTGGCACGTTTGTCGCTGCTCGAGCGCCGGGTGCGGGTGATCCTGGCCGCCCGCCGGGCGCACGACCCCAATCCCGACGACCCGCACCGGGGGTTGTACGTGACCGACGAGCGGGTCGACGCGCTCCTGCGTACCGACACGGCCCGCAGCACCAAGGTGGCCCACGACGACGGGGCCGGCGCCCCGCGCCCGGGCGGGGCGCTGGGCAAGGTGGGGGAGCGCTTCGGCCTCGACGAGATCGACCTCGAACTGTTGCTGTTGGCCATGGCCCCCGACCTCGACAGCCGTTTCGAGCCCATCTACGGCTACCTCAACGACGATGTCACCCGCCGCCGGGCCTCGGTGGGCCTGGCCCTCGAACTGTGCGGCTGCGATCCCGCCGATCCGTTGGCCCGGCGCCGCCTTGGTCCCGCTTCACCGCTGGTCGGACGCCGGCTCATCCTGCTCGAGGACCCGGACCGGCCGTTGCTGTCGCGGGCCTTGCGGGTGCCCGACACGGTGACCGCATGGCTGTTGGGCGACGACCTCATCGACGCCGACGTGGCAGAGGTAACCGTGCCTGCGGTGCCTTCACCGGTGACCGACACCGAGGAGGTTGGGCGCGCCCTGCGCGCCGGGATCCGCCTCCTCTACGCCCGCGAGACGCTGGAAAGCGCGGCGTGGTCCTATCTGGCGGGGGCGTTTGCGCGCTTGGGTATGCCGGTGGTGGGGATCGATCTGCGTCTCGCCGCGCCGAGCGGTGACCCGGCGGAGCTCGGTCGCCTGGCCGCCCGCGCCGCGGACCTGCGGTGCGGGGCGTTGATGGTGGCCCACCTCGACGAGGTGGGAGCCCGCTCCACGCTGGAAGCCCGCGCCTGGACGGCGCTGGCCGAACATACCGTTGTGGTGGCCACGGGGACGGCCAACTGGGACGCCACGTGGTCGTCGCGCCCGCCGCTGTTGTTGGCCACCCCCGACCTCAAAGCGGGCGACCGCCGATCGGTATGGGACGACGCACTCGAGGGAGAACTCGACGAAGGCGCCTGGCGCGCGGTGGCTGCCTTCCGTCTCAACCCCGAACAGGTCAGCCTGGCCGCCCGTTCCGCGCGGCAGGCGGGGACGGCCGCCGGGCGTCCCCCGGGAGCTGGCGACCTGCAGCGAGGCGCGCGCGCCCAGAACGCGGCGAGCCTGGAGCGCCTGGCGCGGCGCGTCGAGCCACGCGTCTCGTGGGCCGACCTGGTGGCGCCGCCCGACGTGGCCGACGAGTTGCACAGCATCGTGGCCAGGGTTCGCCAGCGCTCCAGGGTGCTGGGCGATTGGGACGTCGGCGGAGCGGCCGCCAAAGGCCGGGGTGTCACCGCCCTGTTCTCCGGTGATTCGGGGACAGGAAAAACGCTGTCGGCGGAGGTGGTGGCCGGCGAGCTCGGCCTCGACCTCTATGTCATCGACCTGTCCACGGTGGTCGACAAGTACATCGGCGAGACCGAAAAGAATCTCGACCGCATCTTCACCGAGGCGGAGCGGATCAACGGGGTGCTGCTCTTTGATGAGGCGGACGCCATCTTCGGAAAGCGCTCCGAGGTGTCCGACGCCCGGGACCGCTACGCAAATGTGGAGGTGGCCTACCTCCTGCAGCGAATGGAGAGCTTTATCGGCGTCGCCATTCTGACCACCAACCTGCGGGCCAACGTGGATGAGGCGTTTCTGCGCCGCATCGATGTACTGGTGGATTTCCCCCTGCCCGACGAAGCGGCGCGCCGAGCTTTGTGGGACCGCCAATGCGGCGAGCGTCTCCCGCTCGAATCCGACATCGACTTCGCATTCCTGGCCAAGAACTTTCGCCTCAGCGGGGGCAACATCCGAAACATCGTGCTCACCGCGGCGTACCTGGCGGCCGACGCTGACCGCAGCGTCAACATGGAAGACCTGGTGAAGGCCACCGCGGGCGAGTACCGCAAGCTGGGACGCCTTTGCCTGGACTCCGAGTTCGGCGCTTATCACCATCTGGTGGCCGGCCCCTCTTGGTGAGAAGGGAAGTTCTACACTTACGGGCGAGGGGCGTGACGGCCCGGCCGCCTTCCACCGTAAAGGAAGTGATCAGATGACCCAGTTCGATGAGCTTGCGGCACCGCAGTTGGTACGCCAGCGTCGCACGGGCAACCAGGGTGGCGCCCCGGCTGAGGGGACGATGACCCCGCCCGGGCCGGCGTCGGTCCTTCATCTGCAGCGCACGGTGGGCAACGCGGCGGTGGCGGCCCAGCTGGCCGAAGAGTCCGACACCGACCGGCCCATTACCGACGTGGTGTCCGGCGGCGGACAGCCGCTCGACCGGGCAACGCGCGGCAGCATGGAAAAGGCGTTCGGACACGACTTTTCCGATGTACGCATTCACGACGACTCGGCGGCCAGCGAAGCGGCCCGTGACGTGTCGGCCAAAGCGGCCACGGTGGGCGATCACATTGTCTTCCGCTCCGGCGAGTTCAACCCTGGCACCCCCGCGGGCCAGCACATCCTGGCCCATGAGTTGACACATGTGGTCCAGCAGCGTTCGGGGCCGGTGGACGGCACCTCCGCCGGGGGCGGCGTGAAGATCAGCGACCCCTCTGATCGCTTCGAGACCGCCGCGGAAGCCAACGCGTCGCTCATCACTTCCCAGCTCAGCGCCGAGCCGGCGCTTCAGCGCGAAGACTTCGAGGGCGAAGACGATGTGCAGGCCATGTCCGACGCTTCGGTCCAACGCGACGGCGAAGAAGAGGAAGCGGACGAAGAGGAAAGCGAAGTCTGACCGAGTAGGGCGCGACCAGCCCTCTTCGCTTCGCCGGACCGTTACCGCCAGCCCTATTGCCCTTTCGGGCACTCTTGTTTGCCCGATAGTCGGCACTTGGTCGTTCCGCGCGTGCGGAACTCGTGACAGTGTGTGTTCGGCATATCGGTCGAGAGGGAGGCCCCTGAATGCCCCAGTATCTGTCCCCAGGCGTTTACGTCGAAGAGGTTGATTCCGGAGCTCGCCCGATTGAGGGAGTGGGCACGGCGGTCGCTGCCTTTGTCGGATTGGCGGAGTTAGGACCTTTCAATGAACCGACCCTCGTCACCAACTGGACGCAGTTCACCCAGACCTTCGGCGGCTTCGTAGAGGGTTCGTATCTGGCCCACGCCGTGTATGGCTATTTTCTGAATGGAGGAGGCAGCGCCTTCATCGTCCGCATCGGCGGCGAGAACGGCAGCGACGCCGCTCCGGGCCAAACCGCGGTCGCCGAGCTGACGACCGGCGGTGAGAACAACGTCGGCGCCTACCGGGTCAAGGCCATCGAAGGAGGCCCGGGCGGTAACGACCTGTCGGTGGAGGTCTCCGGAGGTGGCGAAGGCAGCCCGGAGGACGTCTTCAAGATCGTGGTGAAAAAGGGCGGAAAGGTGGAGGAGACCTTCGAGGGCCTCACCACCAAACGGGGTCGCAACAATGCCGTGCAGACCGTCAACGCCCAATCGAAGCTGATCCGCCTGGAAGAGTCGGGCGCCGGGCCCATCGACAAGGTGGCCTACGGCACGGTCGGCTTGGCCGGCGGCGCCGCCGCCCCCACCGGCTCGGTCACCTTGACCCCCACTGACTACGTGGGCGATCCCGCCGACCGCACCGGGTTCGGTGGCCTCGAAGCTATCGACAACGTAACCATGGTCTCCGTCCCTGACCTCATGTCCGCTTTCCAACAGGGCCTTCTCGACCTCGAGGGCGTCAAGACGGTGCAGTTGGCCATCATCGCCCATTGCGAACTGATGAACGACCGGGTGGCCATCCTCGATCCTCCCCCGAACCTCAACGCCCAGAAGATCAAGGAATGGCGGGTGGACACCGCCGGTTTCGATTCCAAGCAGGCCACGATGTACTGGCCCTGGATCAAAGTCTTCGACCCTGCCACGGGGCAGAACATCTTCGTCCCCCCGAGCGGTCACGTCGCAGGGATCTGGGCCCGCAACGACAGCACCCGGGGCGTGCACAAGGCGCCGGCCAACGAAGTGGTGCGCGGCGCGGTCACGTTGGAACTCAACATCACCAAAGGCGAGCACGACCAGCTGAATCCCGAAGGCGTCAACTGCATCCGGGCCTTCCCCGGCCGGGGCATCCGGGTGTGGGGTGCCCGTACGCTCTCCTCGGACCCGGCATGGCGATACCTCAACGTACGGCGGCTGTTCAACTTCCTCGAGAAATCGATTCTCAACGGTACCGACTGGGTCGTCTTCGAGCCCAACGACCAGGCGTTGTGGGCCAAAATCCGGCGCACCATCGCCTCGTTCCTGGTGCTGCAGTGGCGCTCCGGAGCCCTTTTCGGGTCCACCCCGTCGGAGTCGTTCTACGTCAAGTGTGATGACGAGACCAACTCGGCCGAGAGCATCGATGTCGGCCAGGTGATCTGCGAGATCGGGGTTGCTCCGGTCAAGCCGGCCGAGTTCGTGGTGTTCCGCCTTTCGCAGTTCTCCGGCGGCACGAGCCTCGTCGAGTAGTCCCATTCCTCCCAGGTCCCAACAACTTTTCTTTTGAAGGAGTAGAAGATGCCGCTTCCCGACGGGGACTCAGCAGTAGGCCATTACTTCGGCTTGGAGATCGACGGTGTGATGATCAAGGAGATCCAGGAGATCTCCGGGCTGAGCATCGAGCAAGACGTGATCGAGGTGAAGCAGAACACCGCAGACGGCAAATACAGCATCAAGAAGCAACCGGGCCGCCAGAAAGCGGGATCGTTCACCGTGACCCGCGGCCTGACGGCGAGCGACAGCCTGGAGAAATGGCTCACGTCGTCACTCGATGGGAAGATGTCCGACGCCCGCAAGAGCGGCGCCGTCATCGTCTTCGATTACATCGGCTCGCCGATCAAGCGCTACAAGTTCGAGAACGCCTGGTGCTCGAAGCTGGAAATCGGGGCCCTCAAAGCCGGTGACACTTCCGCGCTGACTGAGAAGGCCACCATCAACTACGAGATGATCACCGCTAGCGACTCGTGACCGCGCCCAGTGCAGCCGAGGTCGCCCGACGGGGACTCCCGCCCGATCCCCTTCGGACCGAGTTCGACTTCGTGCTGCCGCGGGGGTATGTCGACTCGTCGGGGGAGGTGCACCGTGAGGGCACGATGCGCCTCGCCACGGCCAGAGACGAGTTGCTGCCGTTGCACGACGCCCGGGTCCAGGAGAATCCGGCTTATCTGACCGTCGTCCTGCTGGCCCGGGTGATCACCCGGCTCGGAGCGGTGAGCGACATTCACGCCGGTGTCGTAGAGCACATGTTTGCATCCGATCTGGCGTTTCTCCAGGATTTGTACCGCCGGATCAACAACGAAGGCCACACCCGCGCAGCTGTAACCTGCCCCAGTTGCCAGCACGAGTTTGCGGTCGATCTGGCCGGTGGTCGCCTGGGGGAATCGTGACGTACGCCACGGACCGCCTCTATGAGGAGATCGCGTACGTGGCGTACCACTTCCACTGGCCACTCGACACCATTCTCGATCTGGAACATCCCGATCGCATCCGCTTCATCGAAGAGATCGGTCGGATCAACCGGCGGCTATCAGAAGGAGCTTGAGGTGCGCTGGTCACTGCGCCGAACGACACCGGCGAGATCAGAGCCGGAAGCGCTGCCCGTCCCGGCCACCCCGATGGCCCCTGACGCCCCTCGCGTCGTCGCACAACGATTGGCCTTCGACGAGTGGCGGGGTCTGCGTCCCATGCCGACGGTGATCGGGGCGCCGCCCGAAGTCGCCACGCAGCGCCAGTTCGAATCCACGCTGGTAACCCGCCAACCCAACCTGTATCTCAAGCCGTTGGGTCACCAGATCTCGGCCGACGCCCCCCGGGGCGTCGTGCGGGACCTGGTCACCCCGGCCCGGCCCGTGCAGCGCTCATCCGATGTGGCCATGGACTGGGGACCGGCGTCGCCGACCGCCCCGCCGGCGGCCGGCGGGGAGGTGGGTTGGCGGACGGTCTCCGAAGCGCAGCCACCGCCCGGCACGGCCAGCACGGCGGCCTATGCCGAGCCGTCGACCCTGCTGCCCGCCGAACCTGCGCCGCCGCTGGTGGCCGCCCGGGTGTACGACTCGTTGCCGTTGTCGCGGGCTCCAGACCCCAACCTGGCACGCGCCCGGCTTCCCGTGGCGGAGATGCCCGTGGTGTCGCGGGCGCCGTTCAGCGCCGACAGCGCGCCAGCGCCCGGCGCCACCGGACTCGTCGGAGACAACGCCCCGCCGACGTCGCCGGCCCCCGCGCCGGCCTCGCCAGCCGGGACCGCTCCCTCCGAAGCGGCCCCGCTCCCCCTGCAGGCCACCGCGGGCGGCACGCCGCGCCCGGAGGGCGGCCCAGCAGCTGGCGCCCCGCGGCCGTCCACGTGGCCCGCTTCTTCGCCGTCCGTCGATGTAGTGGCGCCGACCCCCGCGGGCCCCGGCGTCAGTTCTCCCGAACTGCCCCTGCCCGCGCTGCAGCGCCACCCGGAAGCGGCGGACACGGATTCGTCGGATCTGCCGGTTGTTTCCCGAAGCGTGGGTGAGGCTCCGTTGGTGGGTGAGGCTCCGTTGGTGGGTGGGTCGCCGTTGGTGGGTGGGTCGCCGGCAGCGTCGCCTGGGCAGACCTCGCCCGCGGCCGAGCCCCCGGTGGCCCAACGAGCGCGCCGCGGCGATGATGCGCCGCCGCCCGGTTCGCCGCGGCCGCGCCGAGTGGGCTTGGGCGCCCCCATCCCCCCCGAGTCATTGCCAGCAGCCACTTCGCCCGCTTCTCCCGGCGGCGGCCCCGTCAGTGAACGCGGTGCCGGCGCCAGCGCTTCCCCGGCGGCCGCCGGGTCGGGGCCGGGGACCTACCAGATGCCTGGAGCGATGCCCCTCCAGCGGGCCGGCGAGAGTGGCCCCGCGTCGCCGCCGCCGCCCGGCCCCGCCACCCCCTCGACGGCGCCCGGCGGATCCGGGGCGCCCGGCACACGGGGCGCAGGTTCCTCGGGTCCGGTGGCCCCCCTCCTCGGCGATACAAACCTGGGAACCTCCAACCTGGCCGGGGGCGAAACGTCGGTGGCGGGGACGGGCGAGTCCGAAGCGGTGGCGGGCCGCGCGCCGGGTTCTGATGCGCTCGGCGAATCCGGGTGGGCGACCCCTCTGCCGCTCGTGTCGCCGGTGGCCGAAGCGCACACCCCCGCGGTGGTAGTGGCCCAAGCGTGGTCCCCTGGCGTCTCGGCGGCCCGCGCCGAGTCGACCGCGCCACTGCTGGGGTCCGACGTCGGATGGGCTGTTTCGTCTCCGCCGCCGGCCCCGGACTTCTCGGCTTCCTCCACGCCGTCTGCCGCGTCGTCGCCGGTCGCCTTGCAACGCCAACGCGACACCACGCTCACCGCTCGGCTCGGTGTTGGCCCGTCGGGCACGCGACCCGCGGGGGGACCGGCCGTTTTGTCCTCAACGCTGGCCGGTCCCAGCGGCTTCGCCAGCCCGGCCGCTGCGGGCATCCCCCGGGCCACTCAGCGCCGCGCTGATCCCTCCGGCGCAGGGCGAGGTTCCCTGATGTCCGCTGCGGCCGAAGTGCCCTCGACGGGCGTTGCATGGGGTCCAGCGTGGGCTGCTCCGGATGCGCCTTCCGGTTCCATGGCACCGCTTCCGGTGCAGCGCCGGGGTGGGACGTCAGCGGCCGGCGGTTACGCCCCACCGCGGGCCAGTACCTCGCCGAGCGCGTTGGCCACACCGGCGCGGCCGGCCCCGGCTCCGAGCCCTGCATTGTCGTTGGCCAGCCCGCTACCGGGCGAGGCCATGGTGCAGCGCGATGCCGCCCCGCCGGCGCCCGCCCCCGCGCCGCCGCCCAACTGGCCTACCAACGTCCCGTCCTCATCGTTCAGCGTTCAGCGAGATGGACCCGACTCCTCAGCCGGCGCGCCGCCCGCCGCCGCGGCGGCTGCACCCGGTGGCGATGATGACGCGCAGTTCGACGAGCTGTACGAAAAAGTGTTGTGGCGGCTTGGCGCGGAGTTGCGTTCCGACCGCGAACGCAGCGGCCATCTGAGCGATATCTGGTAGGAGGCGAGCCCTGTGTCATTTGACGATTCAGCCCTCAGCGTTTATTTCTCGCTGATCATCGACAGCACCGACCTCGGAATGTTCATCTCGTGTGAAGGCTTGGCAGCCGAGCGGGAGGTGCTCAAACGCCCTGAGGGAGGCAACAACTCCTATATCCACCAGCTCCCTGGGCGTACCAGCTACCCCAACATCAAGATGACCCGCCCGCTCGACGCCACCAGCCCGGCTATCGCGGCGTGGTTCTCGAACTACACCATGCTCCCTATCCGGGCGATGGCCCAGATCACGGTGCTGAGCTCTGACGGCGAGACCCCGTTGGCCTCCTACACGGTGGTCGACGCGTTCCCCGCGCGCTGGACGGGTCCGTCGATGAACGCCGGCAACCTGGCCGTTTTGACCGAGACCATCGAAATCGCCCACCACGGCTTCTTGGCTCCGGGAAAGGTCGGTATCTGAGGTGTCGCTCAGCAGTCTGTTCTCGACCAATACCAAAGCCACCTTGGAGGTCGTGGCCCCCCCGTCGTCGCCGTCGGGTTCGACGGGCGCGCCCGTTACCAGCTTGACCTTTCCTTTCAACCCCGACAAGTGGGTGGTGAGCAGTTCGGCCAAGTGGAAGACCACTCCCTCCAAGGCGAACACCGAGAACCCCGCCGTCGAGTTCCTCGGCAAAGAGGACACCAACATCGACGTCGAGCTGTTCTTGGACGATTTCGAGTCGAGCGGCGCCCTGACGTCGCTGCTGGGCGGCGGGCCCACCATATTGCCCGCGGTCACCGCGCTGATGACCACGATTACCCCCACCGATCTGTCCATCACCCAAAAGCACCCCATGCCCAACTGGGTGGTGTTCAGTTGGGGGACAGGGTCGACGGTGACCGCCCTGGTGGAAAAACTGTCGGTCAACTACACCATGTTCGACGGCGACGGCACCCCGCTGCGGGCCACCATCAACCTGAGCCTCAAACAGATCTTCCTGGCGGCCAGCGCGCAGAACCCCACTTCGGGGGGAACGGCCCTGCTCGGTTCGCACCTGGTACGCGAGGGTGACACGCTCGCTTCGGTAGCGCAGCGCCAGTACGGCCACCCGAAGTATTGGCGGCCTCTGGCCACGTCCAACGGCATCGATGACCCGGCGCGCCTGCGGCCCGGGACCGAGCTCATCCTGCCGCCCGTCGAAGAGTTGGATGCGCTGGCCTGATGACTGAGCTCGCTATCACCTTCAACGGCTCACCGGTGCTCTCCATGGGCAATCTGGTGTCCGGTGAAGTCGAGACGGCGACGAACCTGCCGAGCCGGTTCCGGCTCGTGTTCACCGATCCCAGCCACACGATGGTCGGCACGCTCGGCGTGAGTCCGGGCACGGCCACCTCCATCTCGTCGGGAGATACCGTCCTGTTCGTCGGTGAAGTCACCGCCCTCGAGGCCGAATACGACCAGCACCACGGAACCCAGGTCATCGTCCGCGGCTACGACAAACTGCATCGCCTGCAGACGGGGCGCGCCGCGAAGGCCTTTTCCCCCGATATGGGTATCGGCGACATCGTGTCGATGATCGCCAGCAGTGCCGGCCTCACCCCCGGCGATACCAGCGGGGCGCCGTCGTCGACGCCGCCGTGGATCGGCCAACGCGACATCAGCTCCTGGGACCTCCTGGTGGGCCTGGCCGAGGAAGCGGGGGCAGTGATCAGTTTGGATGACGGCCACGTCCTGAACTTCACCAAGCCCACGCACACCACTACGGCCCCGCCGCCGGCCACCCCGGAGATGGCCAGCACCGTCGAGAACCCGCTCCAACTGGTTCCCGACACCAACCTCCTGCGGGTGCGGGCCGTGGCCAGCGGGAACCAGCAGGCCACCACGGTGGAAGTCCACGCCTGGGACACCAACCAGAACCAGCTGGTGGTGGGCACAGCCACCGCGGCGGCGAGCAGTGTCGACGCGACGTACACACCGAGCGCGGTGGGCGGAACCCTCAACGGCACCAAGTTCGTCGATGCCAGGACGGGGCTGCCTGACGAGGCGTCGGCCAGCGCGCTGGCCACCAGCCTGGCCGACCGCCTCGGCGCCGCGGTGGGCGAGATCGAGGGGATCGCCAAGCTCACCCCCCAGATGAAGGCGAACGTGGCAGTGAGTCTGGGCAACCTGGGCGCACCCTTCGACGGCAAGTACGTCCTGTCCTCAGTGCGCCACCATTTCTCCTCCAAGACGGGCAACCGGACGTTCTTCGCGGCGGCGGGCCGTCAGGATCGCACCATCTTGGGTTTGACGGGGGGCGCCGACAGCGCCAACGACCGGAAGGCCAATCGCTTCGTGGGCGTGATCAACGGGATCGTGACCGATGTCGTCGACCCCGCGGGCCAGGGCCGCGTAAAGGTCCAGATCCCCATGCTGGACAACGAGTTTGTGGTGGACTGGGCCCGCGTGGTGTCACCGGGAGCGGGCAACAATTACGGGGCGTACCTGCCCCCCAACGTGGGCGACGAAGTGCTCATGGCGTTCGAGAACAACGACATGCGCCGGCCGGTGGTACTCGGTGGCCTCTACAACGGACAGAAGCTCCCGGCGTTAGGGGACTCGGCCAGCCTGGTCGACAACGGGAAGTTCACCCGACGGGGGATTGTCTCCACCGCCGGCGACATGCTCCTGTTTTTCGATGGTTCGGCCAAGGAAGGCATTTCCTTGCTGACCAGCGACAAAGGACTGAAGCTGTCGTTGAACAAGACGAAAATGCAGATCGCCATCACGGCGTCGAGTTCCGGGGCGAAGATCATGATCACTTCGGACTCCGACATCACCATCAAATCGAACACGGGCGACATCTCCCTGCAGGGCAACAACGTGAAAATCGAGGCTCAGGCGCAGTTGTCCGCCAAGGGCGGCGCCGGCATGTCGCTCGACGGGGGCCCCTCCCTCAGCGCGAAAGGCGGCACGGTTTCGATCAACTGACCGGGCGGGCAGCGTTGATCGGATGCGTACACGAAGGAGGGTGGCAGGTGCCGGAAGAGTTCATCGGAAGAGGTTGGGGGTTTCCCCTGCGGACATCCACCACGGGTGGAATCGGAATGGTCAGCGGCAACCAGGAGCTTGATGAGAGCATCCGGTTGATCCTCTCAACGGCGTTCGGAGAACGGCCGATGCGCCCCGACTTCGGCTGCGGCATCCACGACTACGTGTTCGCGCCGGTCAACGCGGCGACCGCGGGGCGAATCGCCGCCGAGGTCAAAGCGTCGTTGACCCGTTGGGAACCCCGTATCGATCTGGCCGGCGTCGACGTCAAGACCCACCCGGAGGAACCGTCCACCCTCTACATCGATATCAAGTACCGGGAACGCAACACCAACGATCCCCGCAACTTGGTTTTTCCCTTTTACCTCATTCCCGAGGAAGGTTGAGGACCTTCTCCTCTTCCTCGGCGAAACTCACCAGGAGTGCGAATGGCTCTACCGGCCCCCAATCTCGATGACCGGCGTTTTCAGGACCTCGTTGACGAAGCCAAACGGCTCGTGCAGAGGCGCTGCCCCGAATGGACCGACCACAACGTGTCCGATCCCGGGGTCACCCTCATCGAGGCGTTCGCCACCATGGTGGACCAGGTCGTCTATCGACTCAATCGGATCCCCGACCGCCACTATGTCAAGTTCTTGGAGCTCATCGGGGTCCGCCTGTTCCCGCCGGTGGCGGCCACCGCGCCGGTGACGTTGTGGTTGTCGGCTCCCCAGCCCGAACCCCTCGTGATCCGAGCAGGCACCGAGGTGGCCACCCCTCGGACCGAGAGCGAAGACACCGTGGTGTTCCACACCAGCGAGGAGTTGACGGTGGTGCCCGCCCAGGCCCGCCACGTCCTCACCGCCACGGCCAGCGACACCGAGACCTCCGCCCAGTTCGTGGGACATGACCCCGTGCTGTTGGGCGACGCCGGGTTCTCCTGCTTTTCCGCCGTGCCGGTGCCCGGCGACGTCATGCTGATCGGCCTGTCGGATCCGACCCCGTCGAACATCGTGGTGCTGCGGGTGGACTGCCGTATAGAAGGAGTGGGGGTCGATCCGCGCTGGCCACCACTGGTATGGGAAGCCTGGGACGGCGAGGCGTGGCGCCCCTGCGAAGTCGACGGCGACGAAACCGGCGGCCTCAACCGGGCCGGGGACATCACCTTGCACGTGCCGCGTAGCCACGCGGTGGGCATCTTCGATCGCAAACGGGCGGGGTGGGTGCGAGGCCGGGTCACCGCGGCCGAGGAGGGCCAGCCCGCGTACAGCACGTCGCCCCGCATCAACCGCCTCTCCGCATTCACCATCGGAGGCACGGCGCCGGCGGTGCACGCGGAGATGCGCACCGATGAGATCGTCGGGGTGTCCGAAGGAGTCGCCGGTCAGCGCTTCGCGCTTCAGCACACGCCGGTAGCCGCATCGGCCGGTCTGGGGACGGTCAAGATCGCCGGCGGGAACGGCTGGCAGGTGTGGACCCGGGTGTCGACCTTCGCGGACAGCGGCCCCGAGGACCGGCACTTCCTCTTCGATGAGGCCGGAGCCGAGCTCATCTTCGGTCCCGGGGTGCGCCAAGCGGACGGCACGATCCGCCAGTACGGGGCGATCCCGCTGCGGGGCGCCCCCATCCATCTCGAGGCGTACCGCACCGGCGGCGGAAAGCGGGGAAACGTGGCCCGGGGTGCGCTGTCGATCATGCGCACGGTCACCCCGTTCGTCACCCGCGTGACCAACCGGCGGGCCGCGTCGGGTGGCGTCGACGCGGAGACGATCGACGAAGCCAAGGTGCGGGGACCCATCACGCTGCGCACCGGGAACCGGGCGGTGACCGCCGAGGACTACGAACAACTGGCCCGCGAAGCTGCCCCCGAGGTAGCCCGGGTGCGTTGCGTGCCGGCCGGCTCGGCGGAGTCTGACGCCGGGGCGGTCCGCATCTTGATCGTCCCCACCTGCGAAGCGGACGGCGGCGGACGCATCCAGTTCGAGGATCTGGTGCCGGCCGAGTCAACCCTGGCGTCCATTGCCAGCTACCTCGACGAGCGCCGGGTGATCGGGTCCCGGGTCGTGGTTGAGCCTCCGACCTACCAGGGGGTCACCGTGGTGGCCCGTCTGCGAGCCCGGCAACGCTTTGCCGTGCGCCGCTTGGAGCAGGACTGCGTCGAGGCGCTCTATCGCTACTTCAGCCCGCTCAGCGGGGGCCCCGACGACAACGGTTGGCCATTTGGGCGACCGCTGCATTCGGGCGAGGTGTACGCGGTGCTCCAGCGCGTCTCGGGAGTGGAGTACGTGCAAGATGTCCGGCTCTTCGGTGCAGATCCCATCACCGGTCAACGCGGCGACGCCGTGCAGCGTCTCGAGCTCGGGCCGAGCACCCTGGTGTTCTCCTTCGAGCACCTCGTACGAGTGGACGAGAGCTAGCCGTGCGGGCCTACACGCCGGGTTTGGCGCACCCGCACCCGCTCGGTGCGACACTCCCGGCCATCTACCAGGAGGACGATTTCGCGCAGCGGCTGTGCGCGGGCCTCGACGACGTCACCGCACCGATCATCGCCACCCTCGACTGCCTCGAGAGCTACTTCGATCCGCTGCTCACCCCCGAGGACTTCCTGGACTGGCTGGCCTCGTGGGTCGCCGTGGCGCTCGACGAATCGTGGCCTATCGAACGGCGCCGGCTGCTGGTCGGCTCAGCGGTGGATCTCTACGGACGGCGCGGTACCGTCGCCGGGGTCCGGGGCGCTATCTGGCTCTACACCGGAGTCGAACCGGAGGTCGTCGACAGCGGAGCGACCACCTGGTCGCTCCGGCCCGGCTCTCCCGTCTCGGGAGCGAGCCGGCCCAACCTAGTTGTCCGGGTGGTGCTGAGCGGAGCGACCGAAGCCCAGCGCCGGCGCATCGACCGGATCGTGGCGGAGACCAAGCCAGCGCACGTACCCCACCGCGTCGAGGTCACCGGCTGACGCCCTGCGACACCGGATTGAACCTCAAGTTAAGGTTGAGACTTCCAGGGATAGCGACCCTGAGTAGGGAGTCCGCCGCCGGCCTGCCGCTCAGCGCCGGTGGGACCCTCGGAACATGCCGATGTGGTAGCCGATCCACCCCGCGGCCAGCGCCACCAGGATCAACTCGAAGACCCGCAGGATGGTGAACACCACGCCGGCCAGCAGCACCGCGGCGATCACCGCGATGACCAGGCCGACGGCGATGGCGGCCAGGCTCGTGCCGCCGCCGTGCTTGACGCGGCCCCCTTGGCCGGGGTTCAGGATTTCGGAGGGAACCACCGAGGTCTGCCCGGCCTTGACCTTTGGTGCCTTGCGCCGCGACGAACGGCTGTCGGTCGCCGTGCGGGCCCCGGTTGTGCCCATTGTTTCGCAGATCAAGCACTGTGATGGGGAGAAACCATGAGGGCAGGTCTGAGCCACGCCACCATCCTGGCGCGCCGGGCGCGCTCGCGCGTGTCGGCCCGGTGTGGGAGCCGTCGCCGGGTCAGGTCTCGCTGGCCGCGGCCGCCCGCTGCAGGCCGCGCTGGGTGGCCTCCCATGCCTGGGCGCACGCCGTCGAACAGAACCGGCAGACCTCGCCGTCAGGAGCGAACCGGGTGGGCAGGCCGGCGACCTCCGGCAACTCCAGGCCGCAATGGGGATCGACCACCATGGTGGCCGCCTTCCCGATGGCCAGGCGGCAGGCTTCGAGAGGGCGTTCGAACCCCTGCGCCTGGTACGGCTGTGCTTCGCTGACCGCCGCCCAGCGCGGGGCCAGCGAGGCCACCTCCCGGGTGCACAAGGTCTGGCCGGGGCCCGCGGCGTCGCACAGCCGGCTGGCCACGTTGGGGGCCCGGCCGATGTAGTCGTCGCCTTCGAACATGATCACGGCCCCTTGGGCCAGCCCCGAGCGCAGTTGCAGGGGGACCTGCGACGTCTGCCGTGTCACTCGGTCCGCCACCTCCAGCACCATGGCGACCACCGCTTCGGTGTCCGCCGACGACAACATGGCCCCGTCACCCAACCATTTGGTCAGGCGCACCCCGCGCCGTGCTGCCACCTCGCGCAGCATGGTTCGGAAATGGGCCAGCACCACCACCGTGTGTTCGTCGCCCTCTTGTTCGGTGAACGCAGTGAAACCGCACAGATCGACGAACGCGAAACAGCGTTCAACCCGCATGGAGCCGGGCTGGGAGAGAGGGGAGAAGGCGCAAGGTCGTCGGGTCGCTGCCGCTGTGAACGGGGCCAGGAGCCCCTCGTTCGGGTCTTTAAGGGACGCGGCTAGCGTAGACGAACCAGCCGCCGAGCGGGACGATGTGGACGTCAGCGCCGGTGTAGGGAGCCTCGATGATGTTGCCCCCGCCGATGTACATGGCCACATGTTCGCCGGGGTCGGCGGGGAAGACCAGGTCGCCGGGCTGCACGTCGGCCAGCGGGATGTGAATGGTGTCGGCGTACTGCGACCCGCTGTAATGGGGCAGGGAGTAGCCGGCCTGAGCGTAGGACCACATCACCAGACCCGAACAGTCGAACGTGCTGGGACCCGCCGCACCCCAGACGTAGGGATCTCCCAGCCTGCTCTCCGCGAAGGCTATGGCCCGGGCCTGGAGGCTGCCGGTGGCCACCACCGGGGTGGCCGACGTCGACCCGGTGCTGCCCCCGCCGCTCGAACTGCCCGAGTTGGCCGTGGTGACCGCCAGGCCGCTGTTGGCCTGTTGGGCGGCCAGCGCCTGCTGCGCAGCGGCGGCCTGGGCGGCCGCTGCTTGTTGGGCGGCCAGACGCTGGCGGGCGGCGGCCGCTGCCGCCTGCTGCTGTTGCAGTTGGATCTGGGCTACCAGGGTGGCGATCTGGCCGTTCACCGAGTTGAGGGTGTTTTGCACCGCCACCGCGGACGCCTGGACGGCTTGGCGGTCCTGGGCCAGAGCGGCCTGCTGGTCCTGGGCGGCGCCCAGTGCCACCTTCAGCTGGTTGCGGTCGTCGCTGGTCTTGAGGGTGGCCAGGTGGTACTGGTCGATCACATCGGTCTGGGTGGAGGTGAGATCGCCCAGGTATTCGTCGCGCACCAGGCTCTGGTTGATGCTGCCGAGGGGCAGCGCGTCGCTGGCCGCCTCGGCGGTCTGGTCGCCGCCGCTGACGTAGGCGTTGACGGCCTCGTTGGTCAGGGAGCTGCGGGCGGTCGCCAAGGCGCGCTGATCGGATGCCAGTTGTTGGGTGGCCTGATCGACGCGCTGCTGTGCCGCGGCCAACGTGATGGTGGCCTGGTCGTACTGCTCGGAGAGCGCATCCTCCTGTTGCCCCAGCTGCTGGATGCGCTGGACCAACTGGGCGGCCTCGGCCCGCTTGTCGGCCAGCGGATCAGCGGCCGCCCGGGGGGCCACCGAGGTGGTGGCCAGGGTGGAGGCCACCACACTGAAACCGACTATGAGTATCAGGCCGAGGATCAGGCGACCGGCGTGCCGCCGGGACAACCACGTGCACGTCGTCACAATGGGGTCAGATGCTAAACGTTGCGACCAGTGCGGTCAACCCGCGCCGATCTCAACGGAGATTCACCTTGTCGGCACTAAGGCTCACCCACTTACTGAGAGTAGGTCAGTTAGCGGAGGCGCTCCACGACCATGGCCATGCCCTGGCCGCCGCCCACGCACATGCTCTCGAGGCCGATGGTGGCGTCGGCGTCCTCCAGACCGTTGAGCAAGGTGGCCATGATGCGGCTGCCCGTCATGCCGAACGGGTGGCCCAGGGCGATGGCGCCGCCGTGCACGTTGAGCTTGTCCCACTCGATGCCCAGGTGCCGGGCCGAGGGCACGACCTGAGCGGCGAAGGCTTCGTTGATCTCCACCAGGTCGACATCGTCGATGGTCATGCCCGCCCGGCGCAAAGCCTGGCGGCAGGCCTCGACGGGGCCCATGCCCATGATCTCGGGGCTGAGGGCCGTCACTCCCGACGACACGATGCGGGCCAACGGTGCGATACCCAACTCCCGGGCCCGGACGTCGCTCATGACGACCACGGCCGCCGCTCCGTCGTTGAGCGGGCAGCTGTTGCCGGCGGTGATCTCGCCGTCGGGACGGAAGACCGGCTTGAGCGTGGAGAGGCCCTCTGCGGTGGTGCCCGCCCGGGGCCCGTCGTCGCGTGACACCACGGTGCCGTCGGCCAGGGTGAGCGGCGAGATCTCCCGGTTGAAGAACCCGTTCTCCTGGGAAGCCACCGCCCGCTGCTGGGACAGGGCGGCGAAGCGGTCCATCTCCTCGCGGGTCACGCCCTCGGCTTGACGGACATTTTCCGCGGTCTGGCCCATGGCGATGTAAATGTCGGGCAGACCCTCGCCCGGCTTCCACACCTCGGTGCCTTCCCCGGCCCGGGCTGCGCTGCGCGCCTCGGCGTCGGCGAAGCGGGGGTTGTGCGTGCCGGGAAGACCGTCGGACATGCCCTTGTCGAAGTGGCTGACGGCTTCGACCCCCGCCGCCAGGAACACGTCGCCTTCGCCGGCTTTGATGGCGTGGGCGGCCATGCGGATGGTCTGCAGCGACGACGAGCAATACCGGTTGACGGTGGTTCCGGGCACGCTGTGCAGCCCGGCGAGCAGGCCGACCACCCGCGCCGCGTTGTACCCGGCCTCGCCGGCGGGCTGCGCGCAGCCCAGGATCAGGTCCTCGATGGTGTCGCGGTCGAGCTCGGGCAGCTTGTCGAGCACCGCGATGACCATCTGGGCCGCCATCTCATCGGGTCGCAGGCTGACCAGCGAGCCCTTGAAGGCTCGCCCGATGGGGCTGCGGGCGGTAGCGACAATGACAGCCTCGGGCATGGTGGTGGTCTCCTGTCGGTCAAAGCAATGGGCGCGAACGCGAGCCGCTTGACGGTACTCCCCCCGGAGCAGTTTTCGGCGCGTGCCCGCCACCGCGTCCGGAATTCTTTTCCAACGCCTGTAAGGTGGCGTTTGTGAGCGTGACAACCGGCACCGAACTCACCACAACGCCCGTCACCGCCGACCCGGCGCTCGACGGCGACCACGAGCGCATGTCCCACATCGTGCTCGAAGGGGTCAAGACCGACGAGGGCGATTTCGTGTCCGCCGGTGCCTCGGTGGTCGAGGGCATGGTGATGGGCACTGCGGTCAAGGCCCTGTGCGGCAAGATCTGGGTGCCCAACCGGGACCCCAAGAAGTTCCCGTTGTGCCCCACCTGCAAGGACATCGCCGAGTCGCAGGGCTGGAAGATTCCCGCTTCCTGAGCCGTGACAATCAACTTCTCTACGGCACCGGCGGGTAGGGCGCACCTGCGGCGATCTCGCGTTGATACTGCATGACCTTGGCCGGTCGGTACATCCCCAGGGCCCACACCAGGCGCCCGTGTCGTCCGTAGCAGGCCACGAACCTTCTTTCCCCGACGTCGCCG
>Ga0182030_10001769_pt1 | contig 45001 bp, 40 predicted proteins | sample 812S3MmetaG_FD_121299 | JGI IMG/M metagenome (GOLD analysis project Ga0182030, IMG submission 121299) | Permafrost microbial communities from Stordalen Mire, Sweden - 812S3M metaG (Illumina Assembly) | ecosystem: Environmental > Terrestrial > Soil > Wetlands > Permafrost | place: Sweden...
AGCCAGACCTGAAAAAACCGACGGCTCTGCGAGGAGTAGTTGGGGTTTGGGACCGCGAAAGCGGTGATCGCATCAAGGGCTGTGACGGTGCATGCCTCCACGCGGTTGGCTCCCTCGCAGGAGCTGGCGGCTAGAGCATAACCAATGTCACAGCCTTTACCTTTTTCCGCGTATTTACTGCCGCAAGGCTAGTCTCCCTGAAAGAAGTTCTTGCCGGTTCCTTGATTCGCCTCAATTTCAGCGGCTCACGTTCTTGCTCGTCGTTTTGCGGGGACGACCTTGTCTAACGCATGACGCAGATCGGCAATCAGATCTTCGCAGTCTTCTATGCCCACCGAGTAACGGATGAGGGCCTCCGGGATCCCGCTTGCCGCGCGTTCCTCCTTGCTGGACTCGACGTGGCTGGTGGTGGAAGGTGGACCAGCGACCGTCTCGACGGCACCCAGGTTCGCAGCCAAATGTGCGTAGCGCAAACGCGGCAGAAAAGATTTCACCGAATCGAAGCCGCCCCGTATGGCAAAGCTGAGCACGCCTCCAAAACCACGCATCTGGCGGCGAGCAATTTCGTGATGTTCGTGGGACTCCAGCCCGGGATAAAAGACCTTAATTACACTCGGGTGCGATTCGAGAAATCGAGCAATCTTCAGCGCACTCTCATTCTGCCGCGCGATCCGAAGATGAAGAGTCTTCATCCCTCGAAGCAGTAAGTAAGCGGCCATGGGATCGAGGCAGGCGCCCGTGATCTCGCGAAAGTGATAGATGCGGCCTACGAGATCGGCGGCGCCGCAGACCACACCGCCGAGCGCATCCGCGTGCCCGCCGAGGAACTTGGTGGCGCTGTGAATGACGAGATCGGCGCCGAGTTTCACAGGCTGTTGGTTGATGGGCGTGGCCAGTGTGTTGTCCACAATCACGATCGCACGGCGGCGATGGGCCACGGCGGCAAGGCGGCCGAGATCGACAACTTTGACCGTCGGATTCGTGGGACTCTCCAGGTATAGCGCCTTACAGCCCTGGCCGATTGCTGTTTCGATTGCTTTGTGATCGTTCGTGTCACAGAGCGATACCTCGATGCCGAATCGCGGCAGGAACTCGATGAACAGCTTGTTCGTCCCGCCGTAGGTGTCGTTAATGGAAACCACGCGATCGCCAGGAGACAGGAGTGCGAAAAGCGTATTGCTGATCGCGCCCATGCCGCTTGAAAAGCTAGCCGCGGCTTCGGCCGTCTCCAGATTTCTTATCTTTTCTTCGAAGGCGGCTACGGTTGGATTTGTATTGCGGCTATAGATATGGCCATGGGTCTTTCCTTGCGCCACCTGGAGCCACTCGTTCACATCGTCGTAGCCGAAGGAGACGCTCAGGGCAACTGGGATTTGCGTGGCGCGCTCCCAATGCTCGCCCTGCTCGCCCGCCCACACTCCGCGGGTTCCAAGTCCCGCGCGATCTTTCTTGTTCGCGCTCTTGTTATCGGTGCGTTGCCGCACAGAAGAGTGCCTCCTTGTTGTTTGCCAGTCCACATTTTCTCAAGGCAGATAAGGAGCGTAGGGTTCAGCTCTTCTTGATTTTCGAAAACCGAGAGAGCGCGGGCACCCGTCCTAGACAGCTCATCGCGTCTGTAAGCTGGCTACTTCGCAATGCCGAAGGTCGTCCAGGCATGCGCGTCCATATCCCGCAGGAGAACTTTCTGCCAGGAGAACTCCGGATGCGCGCGCACATGATCGGCCGCCTTGAAGTCCATACCGCAAGCATGGCCCGCGGCCGCGGCAAAACTCATTTCTGACACCAGGCTCGCGTCGGCAACCTTATTCTGGACCGCCCCCGCTATGCCGAAAGGTGGCTCCCAAGACTGGGAACCTCGCGGCGAAAGGTCGATATGCCCGTCCAGCGTACGTTCGTCCGCATCTTCTTTCTTCTCGAACGTGTCATAGTGGTCAGCCAGAAAGCGCTCGGCCGCCGCCAGGTCGATCTTGCCTTTATTCTCCGCCATGAGTTGATCCCAGCGGACGTGGCGGGCGTTGGCGCTGGAGCTCATGTCACGGGGGTCGAAGTCGGTCTCTTCGCGGATAAGATTCTCGCTAATCGGGAAATTCGAGCCGACAAAGTACCCGTCGTTTTTGCGTTCCAGGGTGACGTTCTTTAGCCCCAGTTCGAGGCGGCCGATTTCATTCTTGCTGATATCGGCGATGAGCCATGCGTTGGCATAGCCGCCGTTATTGCCGTCCTTCATGATGCGCGCAAAATCGTCAATGGAAGCCGAGTACTGCGCCGCCTTGCGCGCCCGCACAAATTCCGGAATCCCGTCGGGGTCGTATCCGGAGAAGTGGCCAATCGTAGTTTCCGTAATGACGATCCCCGCCGAGTTGGTCACGAAATCGTCGGCACTGTGGATGACGCCCGGCAGGCCGTCCATGATCATGCGTTTGCCCTTGGCCGGAACGATATCGAAAATGATTGTCCAGCGCTCGCCGTCCAGGTAATTCGTCCAATTATTGTGGGCGATCACAACCTTGCCGTCTTTGGTGTAGCTGCCCGTGGCAACAAACGCGCTGCAATGCTCGGGAACCGCCAGCGAAGCCGTGGACTTGATCCCGTGTATGCGGTCGTATTCCTTGACGTAATAACTCCATTCCTCCGAGGCATTCAAAGCCACCACATCCCACAGATCGATCTTCATTCCGACGCCGTGGGCATTGGCGCCATCGGCGATGCCTTGCAACTCCTCCCGATACTCCTGCTCAATGTGTGGCCACATCATGTTTTGCGCGGCGTCGCGGAAGAACTGCCAGTCTTTCTTACTGTCGTGTGTTTCTTCGAGGATGGTGACTTTTAGCGTGTCTTCAATCTCCGGCGCCAGTAGGTAGCCATTCTGAAAGCCGATTTCATGCGGCGTTCCTTGCAGGTGCACGAACGTCCACCCGTTATTCTCGGGCCGCCGGAAAGCACCCTTTAACTCGGTCTCCGGTGTGTCCGCCTGGGGTGAAGACGCACCAGAGAACGACGAAGCCATTCCCGTCAAGACAAGCCCAGCCAAAACTACCCACCATCGGCGCATGTGCGACTCCAAGGACTTTGAATTCCGCGTATTCTAGCAGAGTTCGACGACTAGCCTTTAGTTGGAATTAACTTCACTTCGCGAGCGGCAGACTCACTGCCTTGCCGGTCTGAGCGGACCGTCGCGCAGCATCCAAAATCTCGGACACGGCCATGTTGGTCTTCAGAGAGGATGGGCTGTTTCCTTCCTGAATCTCTCCGTTCAGGATTGCAGCCATGTAGTGCAGGGGATCGTCGTACGGTGGGGTGAGGTTTTCTCCCTTGAGCATCTGAGCTTCGGACTCGTCCGCCTTTCGGACCTCGATGCGCTCGGAGTCGATCGCCTTGGCATAGCCGGTACGCCCATACACATCCATCTGCTTCAGACTGAAAGGCCAATTCCAGGAGGCCTGAACGATGGCGATGGCGTTTTTATAGTTGAGGATGATGTCCGCCTCGTCGTCGACCTCCGGGTACAGATTCGGTTGCAACTGCTTGGTGACCGCTGACACCGATAGCGGAGTCTCGCCGTCCATCAGCCAGGTCATGAGATTCGGTCCATAACAGCCAAAGTCGAACAGAGCTCCGGCACCGTTCTGCTTGGGATCGATCAGGAAGGAGAGGAACTCCGGTCCGACCCCGATCAGCTTGGGCCCCGCATGGCCGTCACGAATGACAGCCTTTACGATCTGCCCCAAAGCGCTTTGTTTCAGCAGATGGAACGCTTCCGTATTGCTTGCGTACCAGGACGTTTCCAGATTGACGAGCACATGGATCTTGCCGCGCTGCGCGGCGTCCTGAATGGCCAGCGCATCCCGGTAGCTGATCGTCAGCGGCTTCTCCACCATTACGTGGACGCCCAGCGCGGCGCACTCCTCAATCACTCGCCGGTGCATACTCGGGGCAGTGAAGACGAGCACCGTACGGGGATGCGCTTGCGAAACCATTTCTTGAATGTTGCGGAAGTGCAAGCTCGCGGGCAGACGATAGCGCTGTGCGTACGAATCGAAAAGCTTCTGGTCGGGTTCAACAATCCCCACGACCTGAACATCCGCGCGATTCAGGATTCCGCCCGCCGGCGTGAGCGAGCCGCCCTTCAGAAAACCGTCAACGTGACCGTGAACCAGGCCGACAATGCCGACTCTCATTGGAGAACCCGGGGCGTCGTCAGCAGCGGCCTGTACGTGAACAGCAAGGAAGGTAAGCATCAGCACGAGAACTTGTTTCATGGTGTCCCTCTTCAAGCAAGCAGTAAAACACATCCGCCGAGCAATTTGGCAGGTGAGTGTGCGGGACTGCGCGCGATCCTGCGGAACTGCGGGACGGGAGTGCATTTGGGACTCGTTCGCGCGAATGCCTCGGAAGCCAGACCGTTAGGCTGAGCCGAGCCAGGAGCAGTTGGGCGGGGCGTCTGGAACCCAACGTCAATTCAGTGAATTGTCAGGAAATGCGCAAGTGCAGTAGAATGAGGGAGCGAGCGGGAGTAACTCAGTGGTAGAGTGCGACCTTGCCAAGGTCGAAGTCGCGGGTTCAAATCCCGTCTCCCGCTCCAAACCTTATAAGCCCTTTCCTCCGAGAAGGGTTTTTCTTTGCCCCTGACAAAATCCGCGGTTATGGCGTCACGGTGAAAGCGGTCTTGCTGGTGGCTTTGCCACCGGGTGTGGTTACCACGACCTTTCCAGTCTTGGCTCCCTCCGGAACGACAAACGTTACCTTGCTGTCGGAATTCACGGTGTAGGCCGTCACTGCGACTCCGCCAACGGAGATCGCCGACGCCTGGATTAATCCCGTTCCGCTGATCACGACCTGGTCTCCTGCTTTGCCGCTGGTGGGAGCAATGCTCGTGATTTTGGGAGTCACCTTGAATACTCGATTGCTTATCAGCGTACTGCTCGGTGTAGTGATTCTGACAAATCCCGTTTCTCCCGATGGAACCTTTACGGTCAGGTAGGTGTCGGAAATCACCTTGAACGACGCGGGAGTTCCGTTAAAGGTGACGCTGGTCGTGCCGGAGAATCCCTGCCCGAGAATTCCGATCGTCTTGCCCACCGTGCCTAGCGTAGTGACCAGCGATGCAAACGGCGAAATTCCATAACCAAAACTGTAGATACCACCCTTGCCGGGCGTGCCACCTCGCTCGGTCATTCCGAAGAGCTCGCCGCTCGTATGCTGCATCGGTGTTGCGTAGGCTCCGTCTCCATGAGGTGCGTCGAAGCTGTACAGAACCGAGTACGCACCACCGGTGGTGAGTTGGAAGATCACTCCATAACCGTTTGTGCCTCCCCAGATCGTGGCACCATAAAGGTTTCCGTCGCTGCCCGCAATCAGGCCAGCGAAGGTTTGATACCCGCCTAGCGTGTGAACGGAATCGAAGCTCAATACAACCGTCAGGGTTCCCGCCGTGGTGATCTTGTAAATGACTCCCGCATTCGAAGCTCCGCCAGCGGTGGTTGTGCCGTACAGCGCGCCGTCGGACGCCTGCACCAGTCCGCCGATGGGAAAAGATCCGTGCGTACCGTCGAAGTTGTACAGCGTCGTCACCTTGGTGCCCGCGATCTTGTAGACGGTGCCGGCAGAGAACGTGCCTCCGAATTCCGTGACTCCGTAATAATTGCCGTCGCTTGCCTCCAGAAGTGGCCCATACGAGGTGGCCGGGATCGGCTTGATCACGGTCACGACACCCTTGGTCGTCATTTTGTAGGCGACACCCGGATACGATGTTCCGTGGAACACCCCATCGGTACCGAGAACGAGCGCGGACACCGGATGTCCGCCATCGGCCGTTCCCTTGAAATCGTAGAGTACGGTCAGATTTCCTGAAGGCGTGATCTTGAAGATGTTTCCGAAGCCATTGGCGCCGCCCTCCTCGGTGGTTCCGTAAAGGTCGCCGTCGACGCCGAGGGTCAATCCGCCAACGGGAGTGCTCCCGTGGACTGTATCGAAGTTATAGATGATGTTGAAAGTTCCCGACCGCGTAATCCTGAAAACGATGCCCACGTTGCTCGATCCGCCCGTCGTGGTGATGCCGTAAAGGCTCCCATCCTGCCCTTGTGTCATGAGGGAAGGATATTGCGGGCAGCAACCTCCGCCGCTCGTAGGGAACTCGTAGAGATCGGAGTAGCCTTGTGCGCTCGCGATTGATGCGGTGAGTCCCATGAAAAACAGCAGTCTTATCGTGAGCCGCTGGAGTTGATGGACGCACTGCGTCGTAAGGCGGAATCTTCGGTCACACGAAACGCTACACGGAGCAGAGGCTGCCGTTCCGGTCATATGAGTTTTCTCCTTATCCCCAAAAAAGCCAGCAGACAGCGTTGTCTGACGGCACCGTTCTTGGCAGAGAGGATAGCGCAAAATCGGCAAAAATACACAGGTTGGCCGGAAAAATTAGCGCCGGCCCGTAGCCCAAGTTGCACTGTGTTGTACATCCCGGAACAGGGTACGTGGACTTTCCTATGGTCATGGCTGAGGCAGCCGCTTTCAGAGTAGTCGGCGGTGCACGGCTATACGACGCTTGGGGGCGAGTCTATCTCCAAGAGGATTCTGAATTAGTTGAACGGGTTAGGAATTCGACGTTGCAAAGACGAGGTTCCAAATTGTTTTTTCCGGCTGTCAAATCCTCCATCGTCTCTGTCGCCGCCCGGGCGTACTCCACCATTGGTCGAAGGCGCGTCGCGTTGCAACTTTCGGAACCCTAGTCGTGCAGAACGACGTGGAGCAGCGAGCTGTGGACCTGCAGACCGCCGTTGTAATGAATGAAACCCAGTTTCCGGAACCGGTTCATGAAGAAGCTGACCCGCGAGCGGGTAGTGCCGATCATTTCCGCCAGCATCTCCTGGCTGATCTTTGGGACTACCTTCTCGGGGAGGCCTTCCTTGCCGAAATGAGCGAGCAGCAGAAGGATCCGGGCCAGCCTCTTTTCGCTCGAATTGAAAAGCTGATCGACCAGATCTTCTTCGTAACGGATGTTCCGCGTCAACAAATAGGCCACGAACAGGTCGGAAAACTGGTGTTCGCGATGAAGCGTATCCATCATGGCTTTCTTGTCGATTCGCAGAACAGCGCAATCCGTCATGGCGGTCGCCGAGTCCATGCGGAGCGCTTGGCCGGCAAGCGAACCTTCGCCGAAGAACTCTCCATCACCCAATATGCCGATCGTTGCTTCCTTGCCCGTCTTCGAGACCACGGTGAGTTTTACTTTGCCAGTCTGGATATAAAACACGGCGTCAGCGGCATCCCCTTGCGCAAAGATTCCCTGTTTCCTTCTGAAGAGCAAAGAGGTTCTCCCCTCGCCGATGGTTGCGAGGAACGCATGGGGATCGAAATCGCGTTTCTTCTTGGCCGCTGCCCTTGGACTTATGGCAATATGCCCGGGTTGGAGTGCCGGGTCGATTGGGGTGTCGCGGCCGATTTTCCTGCCGCTTGGAGAACCGTTGAGTTGGCGAGCAGGAGCCATAAGCACCTTCTTCCGCCTACACAAGGGAGCTTTAATTCTAGCATCTTCGTGGGTGCAGTCAATATCGGAAACTCAAGGAAACCAAGGGCCATCATGCTGGGTTGGACCAAATCGGGAAAACCCGAGTTGAGGGGAGTTGTGTGTGATGGCTCAAGAAAGTGATCCATTCTGCACAGTATTGTCAGAGCTAGCGAGCGAATCTATTCGTGTCTCAAAAGGGCAGTTTGCCCACCCACACCAGACGGCCTGACCAAGCCGACCCAGATATGGTTTGCCTGGTCGTCCGGGTGGTGACAGACATGAGGTTATCCATGAAGAGAGCGATGTTCGTACTTGCGATGTTGAGCCTCGGCACGCTGTGCTGGGCAGGGTCGGCGCTGGAAGATGCCACCGACCGGCTGAACAATGCGACCAGTGTGATGCACGAAATCATGGGGATGCCCGACAAGGGGATCCCGGAAGAAGTGTTGCACCACGCAAAGTGCGTAGGGGTTATACCGCACATGGTCAAAGGCGGCTTTATCTTCGGAGCTAAGGAAGGCAAAGGCGTAGCCACTTGCCGTACGGCGGATGGCTGGAGCGCGCCAGCGTTCATCACGATTTCGGGCGGAAGCTGGGGACTGCAGATCGGCGTCGAAGCTGTGGACGTGGTATTGATCTTTCAGAACGACAAAGCCGTGCAAAGGCTGCTCTCGAGTAACTTCCAAATTGGGGGGGACGCTTCCGCGGCAGCCGGTCCGGTGGGACGCCATGCCGAGGCCGGTACGGATTGGAAGTTGGATACAGAGATCCTGACCTACTCCCGCGCCAAGGGTGCGTTCGCCGGGCTTACGTTGGAAGGCGCGTCGCTGCGTCAAGACAGCGATTCCCGGCACGCGATGTACGGAGACGTCACTACCAAGGCTCTGCTCTTGGGCGAAGTGCCGGTTCCGCCTGCGGCCCGACCGTTCCTGGCGGAAGTTCGCGGAGCAAAAGCCGAGGCCAGAGAGGACGAACGTAAGTAGAACTGGCAGATTCGGGATTGCCGCTGTTTGTCATTCAGCAGGCCTGGCATGTTCAAGCGGCGGCAGAATCCCATCCTCTGTTCTCTTATCCGCGTGTGCAGAGCTGTTTTCTCGCGCACGGGGGATGAGATTGACGTGCGTGTGCTCGCGACGCGGGTGACCTTCGAGACACTCCCTAAAGGCAGAGTGCCCCGTCATGCCACGCTCGGGCTATAATTTTGGCTCGGTGGTCATGCCCAGTTACGCGTTGGTATCATACGTCCGCAATCCGGTTGGCGAGTTCGTGGAAAAACTGCGCCGGGAACTCCACCCGACCATGGCTCACATGGCGGCCCATCTCACCATTCTTCCTCCGCGGGAGCTGACGGGAACCGAAGAAGCAGCGCTGGAATTTCTGGAAGAGGCCTGTGGCCGCGTCGTTCCGTTCCGAGTCGACTTCGGAGACGTGGAGACCTTTCTGCCTACGACGCCGACGGTATTCATCGAGGTTAAGCAGGGTGCATCGCGGATGAGCGAACTGCACGATCAACTCTGCGGGAAGGGACTGCGCTGCGAGGAGAGTTGGCCCTATATTCCGCATCTCACGATTTTGAAAACGGAAAGAGATGAGCAGGCGCGTGTGGCATACGTGGTGGCGCGGGAGCGATGGGCGCAGTTTTCCGGCAAACGGCAGGTTCAGGTGGAAGAGCTAGTGTTCGTCCGCGAGACAGACGGCTGCTGGCAGGACGTAGCGAGGGTGCCGCTTGGACACGGCCAATTGTCGTCAAAATCATAGCCTGAAAAGTCTACGGAAAGAACCCGCAACGCTATCCCTAAGCAAGCCCCCCGTAACCCCTGAAAACCCTTAACTAGCGGGCAGTTTCGCTGATCTTCAGTACATGTACTTTCCGCCCGTTGCCAACTCCATCGGCTGGATTACCATAGATTCAACGGGCTGCAACCCGAGCGCCGGATCCCAGGCTGCGGGCTTGATCGAAACTTTAATTCGGAACTTCGATCGGAAGAGTGTATATGCAAATTGGGGTTTATGGATCCGGCTACCTTGCAACTGTCATCTCCGCCTGCCTCGCCGACTTCGGCACGCCGGTCTGCTGCTGCCACGCCGACGGCTCGCGCATCATGGACGTTGCCAAGGGCAACATACCTTTCTTCGAAAAAAACCTTCAGGAAGTAATTCGGCGCAACGTGCGTTCGGGACGCCTGGTGTATTCGGCCGATCCGGAAGACCTGGCGCGCAAGGCACAGGTAATTTTTCTCGCCGAAGATTTCGCGGAGGGGCTGGAAGAACTCGTAATGCGACTGGCGGCCGCGGCTGGGCGCTTCCAGGTGCTGTCGATCGTCACGCCGGTTCGGGTGGGTTCGACCACGAAGATTGAAAAAATGCTGAAGGAGAAAGGGCTGAAGAGCCTGCTGGTGTGCCAACCGATGTTCTTCACCAATGGATGCGCGGTCGAAGACTTCAATTGGCCCGACCGGATCATTCTGGGAACGCCTTCGAGCGAAGCCGTCTCTTCACTGAAACAGATTTTTCATCCGCTGGTCATGCGCGGCGTTCCGGTGCTGGTCACGAATTACGAAACGGCGGAATTGGCGCGCGAAGCGACTACGGCTTTTGTGGCGACCAAGATTTCATTCATCAACGAAATTGCGAGCCTGTGCGAACACGTGAATGCCGATGCGGTTAGCCTGTCGCTGGCGCTGGGGCTGGACAAGAAAATCGCCCCGCGCTGCCTGCAACCCGGCGCTGGCATGGGTGGGATTTTCGCCGAGACGGACATGGAATCGCTGACCGGGCTGGCGCGAGAGAACCGTGTCGACCTGAAAGTGCTGAATGCCGCCCGCTCGGTGAATGTGGACCTGGCGAACCGGCTGATGCAGAAAGTGGCCGCCGCGATCGACAGCGTACAGAACAAAGATGTCGGCATTCTGGGCCTGGCTTTCAAGCCAAACACCAACTCGGTTGCGGGATCGGCGTCGCTTCAACTGGCGCAGAACCTGCTGGCCGGGGGAGCGCGCGTGCGGACTTACGATCCAGTGGCGATGCCCGATGCGCGCCTGCAACTGAACGGTATGGTGAAATATTGCGAGTCAGCCTACGGAGTCGCCGAAGGAGTCGATGCCCTGATTGTCGCGACCGGCTGGCCGGAGTTCCGAACGCTCGATTTCGCCAGGATCCGCCATCTGGTAAAACGGCCGATCATCATCGACACCAAGAATCTGCTCGACTCGTCACGTCTGCGCGCCATGGGATTCCAATACATGGGCGTGGGCAGACCGTAACTGCCGGAACTACAATTCTCGATCTTGATGTCACGCGTGCGCGCTCGACTGCGCGCGTCCCTGGTCATCCCGCGGACCGTTGATTCAGGATGGTGTTTACTGGTTAGTAATCCCATCCCCCCTCCCCCTAGCTAATGGAATCATGGGGTTAGCGGGAGTTTTTTGGCTCGGTCTTTGAATCTAAAGGACTTATACCTAAAATGTTCTTGAATAAGGAGTTAGGGGAGAAATCGGGTCATCTGGTCATCGGGTCATCTGAGTTTAAATGCTCGTTTCTCGGCCGGGGCAGGGGCGCTGGAGAATTTGCAGGTCAAATAAAAAGGGATGCGGAGAAGGACTCCGCACCTTTTTGATCTCTATATCTATTTTATCAAGTTGGAGGGGGTATACCGCCAGATTTGGCGGGTTTATTTTCCTTGGTGATTCAATGACATAGAGGAAAAAGCCGGGAAATGGGGGGTTGACAAGATTTGGGGAAATCGGGTAGTGGTGCAGTTTGAAATCCACAGGGGTAGCGCCATGAGCCGACCTGTGGGAAACTGGATTCATGCCAAAGCGAAAGCTACGAGTGGTGAAATGGGTGGGCTCTACTCCAGCCATCGGAGTCTGCGAGTTTTGCAGCAAGCAATTCAAGGTTCCGTTAACGGAGATGGCTAAGGCCTCGGAAGCTAACGCCAATCTGCAAGATCAATTCGACAGGCACAAGTGCAAGCGTCTGGACGAAAGCCAGAACGCTCTCCGGGTTGTGCGAGAGGCTACTGAGGGGAAATAGTCGGCAGGTACAGCCGTAGCTGCACAGGACTCTTGCCGTACATCTCTGCCATCTTGTCTCTCAGGTCCCGCATGTTGTGGCATGTCTTGGATACTCCAATCAGCGTATATATGTGCTGAACCAGTTTTCTCAGCCCATACTGATCGTTAAGCCACTGATGCCAATTCCTTCCATGTTGGGGCTGTGGTTTGTTGTCTTTTAGCCATTTGCAGACATCAGCGTCCAGATAGCTGTAGACGAGTTCCGTTACAAGATGGCCCCAATACTTGGGTCTTTGCGTCACTGATCCTTTCCAGTTCGTAAGACGCCCAAATTCCTTCCACAGTTCGTCAGGGAAGGTTTTCTCCCAATCTCTCATTTCATCAGACAAGTATGCCTTAAGTTTTACCCGAAGGGCATCGACAGCGCGATCGTACTGATATCCCGTGGCTTCGTCGATCAGGGCATCTAGACCGACTTTCGCGCACGCCCCCAACAGGAAGCTGGCCTTCATGGCCATCTGCTTTTGCCTCTCTGTAAGCTTCACTTCTTTGCTTGTGAGCGCGGCTTCCATCGCTGTAACGAATCCACGCCAAACCTCAATGGCAAGATCAGCGGGAAGCCCCTTAACATCGCGCTCAAGACCCTCCACCTCAGGCAAGGAAAAAGCCACCATTCCCTCGAGCAGCATGTCTATGTTAATAAAGGGTTTTAGCGCAGAAACACCCAGATATTTCTCGAGGTCTCCGCCGCCCTTGATTCCAGTGAGAGATTCTGTATAAGCAGTCCTGCCGATGACACGTTGGCCACTATCCAAGACGTAGCAGGGAATTTCAGCACCGACTAAATCCAGAACGCCTTTGTATAGCGCCTTGGGCAATTTATGCTCCGGCACGCGCACTATTTTCCCCTTGCGGTTTTCCCATCTTGCCGTTGCTGCCTTCGAGGCACGAGCCTTGCGCTCCTCTGGGGTCATCGACTTCGCTAATGCGATTGCGCCTTTTGCCTTCCCTGTAATTTCTTCCATACGGCCTCACTTTCTATAGCTATGCTTGCATTTTATGCTTGCAGTGTCAAGGGAATAATGCTAGCATACGTAAATCATGAATCGCCTTGCCACTGACAAACGCTCCGCTGTGATTGCGGCTCTTGTTGAGGGAACCTCCGTCAACGCTACATGCCGAATGACGGGGGTCGCAAAGCATACAGTCTTGAAACTACTCAAGGAAGTTGGCTGCGTATGCGCGGCCTACCACAATGCCCACGTTCGCAACCTTCGCGTTCGTCGTGTGCAGGCCGATGAAATTTGGAGCTTCGTCTATGGCAAGGATAAGAATCTCACGCTGGAGCAAGTCCAGAGCGGTCTGGGAAGCGTATGGACATGGAAGGCGATTGACGCGGACACTAAGCTGGTCATCTCGTACACAATCGGGGATCGTGGAGCTGATACGGCGAAAGCCTTCATGCAGGACGTTGCTTCGCGGATCAGCAATCGGATTCAGCTAACCACAGACGGCCATCGCGTCTATGCGGACGCCGTAGAAGATGCCTTCGGAGCAGATATTGATTACGCGATGCTGGTTAAACTCTACGGCGCGTCGAATGAGAATTCCGAATCGCGCTACAGCCCCGCTACTTGCATCGGGTGCCGCACTGGAGTGCTGGCTGGTAATCCCGATCCCGACCACATCTCCACTTCATTCGTGGAGCGCAGCAACCTCTCGATGAGAATGGGGATGCGCCGCTTCACGCGCCTGACAAACGGATTCAGCAAGAAAGTGGAGAACCACGGACACATGGTTGCGCTCTACTTTATGCATTTCAATTTTTGCAGAATTCACAAGACGCTCAGAGTGACTCCAGCCATGGAAGCGGGATTAACAGATCACGTGTGGGAGATTGAGGAATTGATTGATTTGTTGGGCTAAAAAGAGAAACGACCGCTTTCGCGGTCGTCGGGTCCAACGTTGCTCACGTTGGAGCTGCTATCAACTCCTCGATTTTAAGAGGTTTCGCGAATGTTTGTCAATGACCAAAGTAACGTTAAGAAGTCACGTGTAATCACGTACATCGACGGTTTTAACCTGTATTTCGGTCTCCGGTCGAAAGGCTGGAGCAAATACCTGTGGCTGGATTTGTGCAAGCTCTCAACGGCGCTCATGCAAGCCGATCAAAGCCTTCAGCATACGAAATATTTTACGTCACGAGTTCGCGGAAATATCGGGAAACAGGAACGGCAAACCGCGTACTTAGATGCCCTCGCGACCCTCGATTGCTTTAGCATCTATTGGGGGCACTACCAGCCAGATCAGAAACAATGCCAAAAGTGCGGCCATTACGCCTACCATCCAATCGAGAAAAAGACCGATGTGAATATTGCAACGCAGTTACTTTGCGACGCATTCCACGACCGATTCGATACTGCCATGATCGTATCTGGAGATTCCGATTTGGTCCCACCGATTGAAGCGGTTAAAATGCTCTATCCAACGAAACGTATCGTCGTCGCGTTCCCGCCAAAGCGGTTTTCGTCCGAACTTGCCCTACAAGCACATGGATATTTTAATATCTTTGAAGCCAAACTCAGGCAGAGTCGATTGCCTATGAAGGTCACACTCCCGTCTGGCGTGCAAGTGGAGTGCCCTTCTAAATGGCGATAGATTCAAACTGCACCACTACCGGAAATCGAGATTTCGAAACTGGTCGGGGAAAGACCTTTTATCACAGGGACGCACACAGGGGAGTTCAGAGGAAAGCTCGGGATGCTGGCGATGGTTAGGAAGGCAGAGTGGTGGCGGTGGAACTGGCAGCGTACTGGACAGTCGGGGGCGGCCGGCATTCCTTGTGGGAACTCATGATGCGGTCACGGCACTGGTCTGAATGGTTTGGCGGATGGACACCTCGTCTGACGGGCGATCTGCGCCTGTGCCGGTGGCCTAGGGGAACCAAGCCTCCCACTATCAGTCGTGGGATGCTGAGTGCTTTCCTGGTCCCAGCAGGGCGCGGCCGGGGAACACATCCGGCACGATCTTGCCTTCGTCGACGACTACGGTTCCTCCTACCAGCAAGTAGCGCACGCCTACACTCGGCTCCATCGGCTTCTCGAAGGTGGAGCGGTCGCTGATGGTATTGGCATCGAACACCACGATGTCAGCGTCGGCGCCCGCTTGCAGTCTGCCTTTTCGCTGGGCATCGGGAGTCGAACGCTCCAGCATTTCCGCCGGCATGAGAGTCATTTTGCGGAGCGCATCCATGAGCGTGAGCGTTCCCTTTTCTCGGACGTATTGCGCCAGCACGCGCGAGTAGGTTCCAGCGTTGCGGGGATGGCCTTCGGCGCCATCGCTGGCGATCATCACCAGCGGGTGGGGAATCACTTTGTCGACCACTTCCTGCGTGCTGGCGTAAGTCAGCACCCATTGCGTCGTTGTCGAATTATGCAGCTCGTCGAAACGCTGCTTGGTGAGATGCTCTCCGGTGCCGGGCAGCACGAGGTCTCCGTAGCCGATGCCCAACTTCTCCTGCCAACCAGGGTTGAATAACGCCGAGTTCACGGCGGTCATGCCCGCGATGTAGGGATACGCCTCGGTGGTGACGTCCAAGCCGCGGGCGCGCGCTCCTTCCACCATGGAGAGACACTCCAGTGAGTCGCGCAGGCAAGTGCTGTTGATATGCACGATGTGCAGCGAAGCGCCGGTGATGGCGGCCGCTCCGATTACTTCGCCGACCGCCTCGATGGCGGAGCCGGGCTCGACGCGGCCGGCGCTGCGCATGTGGGTGTAGACCGGCACTCTCCGCGCGGCGGCGAGACGGAATATGTCAATTACTTCGAGCCTGGTCGCTCCGGGCGTGTACTGGATGCCCATGCCGATAGCCAGGCCGCCAGCGTCGAGCTCCGCACGCAGGCGCTCTCGTATGCTCTCGATTTGTTCCGATGTAGCGGGCCGATCGGTCGCCGGTCCGCTCTTGGGCAGGATGTCACCCTCCGGCAGCGGCGCGCCGAACACGAGAGCCCGCGCCGCTACATGGCTGGCCGAGGTGCCATAGTGAATGAGCGAGCGGCCTTCCTTGGCTTTCAAGAACTGGGCGACATCGGGGGCGCCGATTTCCAACTCGAGTGCAGTGGTTACACCGTCTTGCGCCTTGACGCGCTGGCTCTCCAGGTTCTGGGCGTGCTGGTGGAGATCGATGAATCCGGGAGCGACGACGAGACCGCTGGCGTGAACGACGCGCCGTCCGCTCAGCGCCTCGGAGGAGACGCGGGCGATCTTGCCGGCGCGGATGCCGACGTTGCGCACGGCATCCAGGCCGGTTTCGGGATCCATGACGCGTCCGCCCTCGAGCACAAGATCGTATTGCTGCGCGGCTGCTATGGTTGAGAACAGTAGAAGAGAGAGAGAGAAAATCAGCTTGCGCATGGTTGCTCCGATGAGACAAGCGATGATAGCAGGCCACTCCGACTCCGCCGCGACTCGGCAATTGCTATAATTGTTAATTGCGGTGGGAGTAGCTCAATTTGGTAGAGCATCGGACTGTGGCTCCGACGGTTGTGGGTTCAATTCCCATCTCCCACCCCAAGGATCTGCGCTGCTGGCTCCTAGCTCTTGGCTTCTAGCTATAGAGCCGTAGGGTCACGCTACGAGCCAAGAGCCAAGAGCAGTTTGGCCCTGTGCCTCCGTGACTACGTACACCCCATCCGATTTTCCATGCAGAATACATAGAGTCAAGAAGGCGTGGCCCAACGGTCGCGCTTTTCTATTTGGAGACCTGTCATTTTGGCGCTCAGTGAAATGGGGAGACCTCGAAATGACATGTGACTTAGAAAAATGGTAGTGGCTCAGTTTCGCGATGCAGACGACAATGGGCTGGAACCACCAAGGACACGAAGTATCACTAAGGCCTTGGGTCTCAGATATTTCCTTCGTGTGCCTTCGTGGCCTTGGTGGTTAACGGTTTCGCAAACTGAGCCACTACCAGAAATGAACTTGACTAACGACGATTGGAGAGCGGAAGAATATGGATCCCCGGTGGCTGGTGTGGGCAAAGAGATTGCAAGCCATTGCGCAAACTGGACTGACCTACGCAAAAGATCCTTTCGACGTTGAGCGCTACCAATCGATTCGGTTGGTGACAGCCGAGATGATGGCCGCGGGTTCAGGGGAGGGCAGCGCGGATTCGTTTGTCAAACTCCTCAGCACGGATGTTGGGTACGCAACACCCAAGGTCGATGTGCGAGCCGCAGTCTTCCGCGACGGCCGTTTGCTTCTGGTCAGGGAAAAGGAAGATGGCCGCTGGACATTGCCCGGCGGATGGGCAGACATTGGAGATTCCCCCAGCGGAGCGGTCGTCAGAGAAGTCAAGGAGGAATCCGGTTTCGACGTAAAGGCCCGGAAACTTCTGGCATTGCTGGACCGCAACCTTCACGGCCACCCCCCGATTCCGTACCATGCCTACAAGCTGTTTTTCCTATGCGATATTGTTGGTGGGAACGCCCGTGCCGAACAGGAAACGGATGCTGTCGGTTTTTTCGCCGCCGACGAGATTCCACCACTGTCTCTCACGCGGGTGACACCAGCCCAAATCGCGCGGCTTTTCCAGCACTCCGTTCATCCGGAATGGCCGACTGAATTCGACTGATCCCGCATTAGAATAATCCCGCCCAAGCGGAGCTTGGACGGGGCGCCCCTGAGGTTTAGACGACCGCCTCTTTTTCTCTGGCGGCGTAGTGGGACTCGACGTAATCGTCGAGAATCTTGATGAACTCGGGGACGATCTTGTCACCCTTGAGCGTGGTGAACAGGCGGCCGTCGACGTAGACGGGGGCCTTTGGTTCTTCAGCGGTTCCGGGAAGAGAAATTCCCAGACTCGCGTGCTTGGATTCTCCGGGGCCGTTTACGACGCAGCCCATTACGGCTACTTTCATTTCTTCCACGCCGGTGTGAGTTTCTTTCCAGACGGGCATCTGCTCGCGCAGGTAGGTTTGGATCTGCTCGGCCATTTCCTGAAAGAAGGTGCTGGTGGTGCGGCCGCAGCCGGGGCAGGCCGTGACTTGCGGGGTGAAGCTGCGAATACCGAGCGACTGCAGAATCTGCTGCGCTACGCGGACTTCTTCAGTGCGATCGCCTCCGGGAGCAGGCGTGAGCGAAACTCGGATGGTGTCGCCGATGCCTTCCTGCAGCAGCACAGCCAGGGCCGCGCTTGACGCCACGATGCCTTTGGCTCCCATGCCGGCTTCGGTTAGTCCCAGGTGCAACGGGTATTCGCAGCGGCTGGCCAACATGCGGTACACATCGATTAGATCCTGCACCCCGCTGACTTTTGCGCTGAGGATGATCTGATCCGGGCGGAGGCCGTGCTGCTCGGCCAGCTTCGCTGAGGTAAGAGCGCTGACTACGATTGCTTCCATGGTGACTTCGCGGGCGCCTTTTGGCTCCGGCAGACGCGAGTTCTCGTCCATCATCCTGGTCAGCAAGGCTTGATCGAGCGATCCCCAGTTCACGCCGATGCGCACCGGCTTCTGGTACTTCACGGCCACCTCAATCATGGTGCGGAAGTTGTCGTCATTCTTGCGTCCGATGCTGGCGTTGCCGGGATTGATGCGGTACTTGGCCAGGCCCTGGGCGCAGGCGGGGTATTTTGTCAGCAGGAGATGTCCGTTGTAATGGAAGTCGCCAATGATGGGCGTGCGCAGGCCCTGCTTTTCCAGCCCTTCTACGATGTGGGGGACGGCCCTGGCGGCGTCGTCATTGTTGACGGTGACGCGGACTACTTCGCTGCCGGCTCGCGCCAGCGCGGCTATTTGTTTCACGGTGCCGGGGATGTCCGCGGTGTCGGTGTTGGTCATGGACTGCACCATAACCGGTGCATTGCTGCCCACGCGGACTCCGCCAATCGTGGCGGTGGAAGTTTTTCTACGATGGATTTCGGCCATAGGGAGCTTCTATTTTAGCAGGTCGCGGAGCTTCGCTTTGAATTGCGATGAGAGTGGACGTGAAACCTCAGACGAGTAAGCGAACACGCTTTAGTGGCGGCGCAGGCACGCGGGCGAGGGCGCCCGCGCCACACTGCTAGGGCATCCTTGTCAACCCGGGCAGGGTTTTGACGAGGTCGTTGTAGATCACCATCACGGCGAAGAGCACCAGAAAGACGAAAGCGGCCTGGTAGATGCGTTCCTTGATGGGCAGGCTGATTTCTTTCTGCATCAGGCTTTCGATGAGTAGGAGCAGGATGACGCCACCGTCCAGGATGGGAATCGGCAACAGGTTCATGATGCCCAGGTTCAAGCTGATGGCGGCGGTGATTAAGAGCAGCGGAGTCCAGCCCTCTTCGCGGGCGGCCTGGCCAACCGCGCTGCCGATTCCGATGGGGCCATCCACCTGACGCATGGATACTTTGCGCTGTACCATCTTTTGCAGCAACTCCAGGATCAGGAAAGAACTCTTCTTGTTGTCCGACAGGGAGCGTTGCAGCGCGTCCGGGAAATTCAACTTCACGACTTTGAGGGGGACGCTGGCGACGCCGATCCGGTAGGCAGGTTCCTGCCCAGGGCCTCCGGCGTCGAGTGTTGGTTTCACGGTGAAAGTCAGTTTCTGGCCGTTGCGGAGGACCACGATTTCCAGAGGCTGATCCTTGGTGCGGGTCAACATCTGGATGAGCGATTCCACGGCGGGAATGTCCTGCCCGTTCGCCGTGAGGATGCGGTCTCCAATCTTGATTCCTGCCTTTTGCGCGGGCATTCCAGGTTCGACGATGGTCAAGGTGACGCTGGATTCCTGCGGCGACCAACCCACGGCGCCGTATTGATTCGGTCCGAACGGCTGCGGAACCAGGATCTTTTCCATGACTTTGCCATCGCGCTCGATGCCAAATTTCAAAGGCTGATTCGGGCTGAGGGCATCCTTAACGTCTACCTGCTCCCAATTCGGATTGTCGATGTCCTCGACCCGGACAATCTTGTCGCCCCTCTGGATGCCTGCTTTTTCCGCGGGAGTATTGGGATGCACCCATCCCACAACGGCGGGCTCATCGAGAAAGGCGGGATATTCGTAATGCACCATGTACACGCCGGTGAGCAGGGCGATGGCCAGCATAATGTTCATCGTTGGTCCGGCCAAAGCGATGATGAAGCGCTGCCAGCGCGGATGCGACAGAAACTCGCCGGGATCGCCGGTGCGGTCGTCCATGGGGTTTTCGCCCGACATCTTCACGTAGCCGCCGAGCGGAATGGCGCTGATGCGATAGTCGGTGCCGCCCTTGGTGAAGCCGAGCAGGCGTTTGCCGAAGCCGATGGAAAACACTTCCACCCGGACGCCGAAATACTTGGCCACGGCGAAGTGGCCGAATTCATGAATCAGGATCATGAATCCGAGGACGATCCCCATGACAAAGATGGTGTGAAGGATGGACAAAAGCTGCGGCATATCTCCTCAGATTACTCCAAAATTGCGGTTACGAAATGGCCCCGATGGGCGAGGCCTTTCGGCGGCGCTGCTGCACTTTCTTTTGAACGATTTCTCTTGCCAAAAGGCGGGCCTCGGTGTCGAGAGCTAGCACTGTGTGTATAGATTCCAGATTACCGACCGGAGTTGCAGACATCACTTCTTCGACGATCCGCGGAATTTCCTCGAATCCGATCTGCTCATCCAGAAATGCAGCCACTGCGACCTCGTCGGCGGCATTTAAAGCGATGGTTTTCGCGCCGCCGGCCGCCGCCGCCGCGTAAGCTAAACCAAGACAAGGGAATTTGGCCATATCCGGAGGGCAGAAATCCAGATGCCTTAGGTCACCAACCGAGAAGCGCAGCTCCGAAGGGATGCGCTCCGGAAAGGTCAGCGCATACAAAATGGGCAGACGCATGTCAGTCACAGAAACCTGAGCAAGTATGCTGCCATCCACGAATTCGACCATGGAATGGATCGTAGACTGCGGATGCACAATGACTTGCACGCGGTCGGGAGGCACATTGAACAAGCGGCAGGCCTCGATGACCTCGAACCCCTTGTTCATCAAGGTTGCAGAGTCGATGGTGATCCTTTTACCCATTTTCCAGGTGGGATGATTGAGCGCCTGTTGCACCGTAATGGAGGCAAAGTCCGATTTGGGGGTCTTCAGGAACGGGCCGCCGGAAGCGGTCAGCCAGATACGCTCGACCTCGTGCATGCGGCCGCCGCGCAGGCACTGGTGGATGGCGTTGTGTTCGCTGTCGATCGGCAGCAGCGGCTTGCCCTGTTTGCGCGCCTCGGCGGTGATCAGTTCGCCCGCTACTACGAGGCACTCTTTGTTGGCCAAGCCGACCGACTTGCCGGCACGCACCGCTTCGTAGGTCGCCTCCAGTCCGGAAACGCCGACGATGGCGCTCACCACGAAATCTGCCTCGGGATGGGTTGCTACACGAACCGTGCCGGCGGCGCCGTAAACGACTTCAACTTCGGAAAGGCCGGCGCTGCGAAGTTTGGCGCGGAGCACTTCGGCATCCTGCTCTTTGGCCAGTGATAGGACGCGGGGTTTCCATCGCATCGCTTGCTCAAAGGCGAGTTCGGCATTGTTGCCGGCTGCCAATGTCGCAACCTGAAAGCGGTCGGGATAGCTCTCGACCACGCTCAAAGTGCTGCGGCCGATGGAGCCGGTCGAACCCAGGATGGCGATGCGTTTCATGCGGGGTAGTAAAGATCTATTCTACGGGAATTTCAGGGCAATGCAGTTGACTCGACTATCATTCCTTGTCACCGCCGTGAAACGGGCTCAATAGGCCCAATAGGACGATCACCGCGAGCACGATCCAGACGATGGTTGGGAAAAGCGGTTCTGTCTTTCTGAATAAGCCAACTAAGTTTAGGGGCAAAGAAACCGCTACCATTATTACGAAGGATATTCGCCAAAGCTTATGCCATCGCCCCGTACGTTTTTGAACGATAGTTTTTTTCTCTCCCTCCGTTGCATTACGTGGGAGCGAAAGCTTATCGACGAGCCATAGGACAGTGGCGGCAAGACCGAATACGATCGTCATAAAGACGATTGTCATGGCAAGATCGTATGCGGTGAACATGAATCAGTTCTTCCTTCACTGCAGCAGCCGCCACGCGCCGTACGCCCACACTATTGGCACTGCGAAGAGCATGGCGTCGATGCGATCGAGCATGCCTCCGTGGCCGGGGAGAATGGCGCCGGAATCCTTCACTCCGGCGCCGCGCTTGATTAACGACTCGACCAGATCGCCCAGCTGGGCTGCGATGTTGACCACCGCCGACAGCAGAATGATGGGCCACAGTTGCGGCTGTTCCAGACCGAACATGCCATCGCGACGGTCAATCAATCCGATTCTTAGGAGAGCGGAACTGATTCCGGGCGCGTGCTGCATCCACAGTGTGCCGACGATCACGCTGGCCAGGATCGATGCTGCCGCTCCTTCCCAGGTTTTATTCGGGCTGATCTGCGGCGACATGCGGTGGCGGCCCAGCGACTTGCCGACGAAGTAGGCGAAGATGTCGCCCGCCCATACGGCGAGGAGTGTGTAGATGGTCCAGATCGCTCCGGCCGGCTGCTGGCGGACCTCGACCAGCAGAGCCATCGGAATCGCGATGTATCCGAAGGCGAATGCCGAAGCTGCGGCTGCGGGATAGCCGCTGGTCAAGTCGGATCGACGCATGGCGACCGACAGAAACACAAAAGGCGCTAACGCTGCCGCCATGGCCAGTCCGTAGAGAACGGCTGTCGTCTCTATCAGTGGGGTGCGATTGGTGGAGGCGACGATTACATACGCAAAGAAGAGCGCGACGAAGGCATAGGTCGCCAGTGTCAATGGTTGGACTGCGTAGTGGGTTGCGAGTTTCAAGAACTCGGCAATGGCAAGAAGGGCGACCACTCCGGCCACGATGGCTAGCACGTAAAGCGGCGCTCTAAGCACCAGCAGGAGAACGAGGGGAATTAGAACGACGGCGGTGGCGATGCGCTTGATCATGGGGGGGGGTACACTCCGCCTAAGAGCCTGCGCCAAAACTCGGGGAGCGATGTACAGCCAAACCGTTTATGAATTGTCATCCCGAGCAAAGCGAGGGATCTGCATTTTGCGGCGAACTGCAGATCCCTCGCTTCGCGAGGGATGACAATGTCTGTTGCTACTCGCTCCGTCAACGCTTGGCCTCGGCATGGGTTCGATGCGAGGTCGACTGCGGAGCGTGCCCATCCGGCCCCAGGCCGCCGTAGCGGCGGTCGCGCTTCTGGTACTCTTCGATTCCCTCCAGCAGTTGCACGCCGCGGAAATCGGGCCACAAGGTCTGCGTTACGTAGATCTCGGCGTAGGCCAGTTGCCAGAGCAGGAAGTTACTCAGCCGCATCTCGCCGCTGGTACGAATTACTAAGTCGGGATCGGGAAGGCCGCGGGTGTAGAGATGATCACTGATCGCCTGCTCATCGATTTGCATGTGATCGAGGCCGCCATTGCGGGCCGCGGCTTCGGCCAACGAGCGGAAGGCGTCGACGATCTCGCTGCGCGCGCTGTAATTCAGGGCCAGCGTCAGCAGCATCCCGGTATTCTTTGATGTAGCGTCGCTCGCTTCTTCCATTTCGCGCTGCACGGATTCCGGTAACTCATGCTGACGTCCGATATATTTCAAACGGATATTGTTTTCGTTGAGCGTTTTGATTTCCGCCTTAAGAAAGTGACACAACAGGCGCATCAGGAAATCGACTTCCGTTTTCGGGCGTTTCTTCCAGTTCTCTTCGGAGAAGGCGTAGAGCGTCAGCGCCGGAATTCCAATGCGCGCCGCGGTTTCTACCGTGGAACGCACGGCGGCGACGCCAGCGCGGTGTCCGGCGACGCGCGGCATGTGCCGACGCCGGGCCCAGCGCCCGTTTCCGTCCATGATGATGGCGATATGCTGGGGAAGACGCGCCGGATCGAGCCGCAGGTAAACGTCAGTTTCCTTGCGCTCCATCCCCGCTGGAACCGTGTGTCGCAAGCGGAACTCTCCGCATCGAAGCTAACACACGAAATCCTGTGTATGCAATGCGATGGGAGCGTCCGGGACGGGACGGGCGAGACCTCCATCTCTCCACGATTACACCGCTTCTTCGGGGAAGATCGGCAGAATCAGGCGATCGGTATGGCGAATGACCGTCAGCGCGCAGCGCGCGCCGACTTGAGCATCGGTCAACAGACGATGCAGGTCGTCGACTCCAGCCACCGGCTTGTCGTCGAGCGCCACGATCACGTCGCCCTCGCGCAAGCCTGCTCTTCGCGCTGGGCTGCGATCCTCAGTGCCGACTACCACCACGCCGGTCTCGCGCGCCAGGCCATAGAAGCGCACCACACGGCGATGAATGGGAACCGTCTGCGCCGAGACGCCGATGTAACTGCGCCGGATGCGCCCGTCGCGCAGCAAGCGGCTGGCCACGAATTTTGCGGTATTGATTCCGATGGCGAAACAGATTCCCTGCGCTGGCAGAATCGTCGCCGTGTTGACTCCGATCACCTGGCCTCGCGAATCGACCAGCGGGCCGCCGGAATTTCCCGGATTCAAGGCGGCGTCGGTTTGAATGACATCCTCGATCAGGCGTCCCGAGTACGAGCGCAGCGATCGCCCCAGCGCGCTGATCACGCCGGCCGTCACAGTGGACTGAAAGCCGTACGGGTTGCCGATCGCAATCGCCATCTGGCCGGGCCGCAGTTGCTGCGAATCTCCCAGGGGGACGGCCTGCAATCCGGAAACGTCGATTCGAATGACGGCGAGATCGGTCGCCGGATCGTCGCCGATGGTGCGGGCCGGAGCGCGCCGTCCGTCCGGGAGCGTTACCTCGATTCGGGTCGCGTCGTGCACGACGTGGCTGTTGGTGAGGATCAGTCCATCGGGCGTGAAGACGAAGCCGGAGCCGCCGCCACGGCGTTCGCGGGGCTCGGCCGAACGAGCGCGGCCTGCCGTCTGCAACGTCTGGTGCACTTCAACGTTCACCACCGACGGACTGACTCTTTCAACAGCAGCAGTGACTGCCCGCGAGTAAGAGTCGAGCAGGCCGGCGTCTCCAGCGTCGGCAGCAGCTGCGGCCCGTGCCGCTTCCTCCGGCGAACTTTCGTCCGGCAACCTTGCGGCCAGCGGTGGATGCGAAGAGAGAGGCTCTACGAGAAGACTATCAAAGTCCATGTCACATAGATGAACGTCGATGCAAATTGGATTCTGCGACGAATTACGTAGCGACGGCCGCCCTCGGCCGTCCGGCGGCTCAGCGCATTGCCGAGCTGCGCTCGGCCGGACAGCCGAGGGCGGCTGTCCCCACGTGAGTTGGGCACTTCACGCGCGGCTGACGCCGTAGGCATTGAGCACATCCTGCAGGGTTACGATGCCTTCCAGTTGGTGCACATCGGCGCGGTTCACCACCGGCAAAATTTCGATCTGATTCGCGCCCATGCGCTCCAGCGCCAGGTCGAGCCCGTGGTCGGCGTGGATGTGCGGAAAAACCTGCGCATCCACCAGGTCGCCGAGTTTCTTATCCGCACCTTCCTCGAGTTCGCCCTCCAGCCACGCGAGGTTGATCACGCCAATCACGCCTCGTAGATCCGTTACCAGCCAGGTTCGGACTCCACTCGATCGAGCACGCTTCAGCGCTTCTCGCACCGTGATCTCCGCTGGCAGAGGCTCGCTGGCAGTCTGCATGACCGTCATCACCTGGCGCTGGCCATAGCGCTGGCGCGTCTCGGCGGTTGGCAGGTGGATGCCATCCTGCACCGCCAGCGCTTCGTAGATGGGCTCGTGCTGCAATCGCGAGGCTATGAAAAGGCTCACCAGATTCGCGATCATCAGGGGAACGATCACCGCGTAATCCTGCGTCATTTCGAAGATCATCAGCACCGAAGTCATGGGAGCGCGCACTACGCCCGCAAACACCGCGCCCATTCCAACGATTGCGTAAGCGCCCGGCATGGCCGTGTGAGCGGGGAAAAAATGATGCGCAACGGTCCCAACACTGCCGCCCAGCATCGCGCCGATAAATAAGGACGGCCCGAAAATACCGCCCGCGTTGCCCGAAGCATAGCTGGTGGTCACAGCTACGAGTTTTAGGACTACCAGCAGCAGCATCATTCTGAACGCCATATTTCCGTTCAGCGCGTCGCCGACATATCCATAACCCACGCCCATAACCTGCGGCACGAACCATCCCATCAGCCCTACGAGCAAGCCGCCGGCTACTGGCTGGAACCAAACCGTTTTCAGCGGAAACCGCAGGAAGCGCGCCCGTATCCCCAGCAGGAGCCTGGTAAACACTGCCGACACCGCGCCGCCGGCGACACCGAGCACCGCATACACCGCGAACTCCGCCGGATGGACCAGTTGATATTGCGGAACCTTGAAGAGGGGATGATTGCCAAGCGACACGCGTAGCACCATCCAGGCCGTGGCCGACGCCAGCACCACGGCGCCCATCACCGGGGCGTAGAGATCGCCGGTGATCTCTTCCAGCGAAAACAGCACGGCTGCCAGCGGCGTATTGAAAGCGGCTGCAATGGCGGCCGCCGCTCCCACGGGGATCAACTTCTTCACTTGCTCGGTGGAGAGTCCGAGGAAGCGTCCGAGCACGGAACCGATGCCCGCGCCAACTTGCACGGAAGGCCCTTCGCGTCCCAGCGGAATTCCACTGGCTAGTGTCGCCGAGGTGCAGAAAAACTTGCCCAGCACGGTGCGCAGCGTGATGCGCCCTCCACGGGCGAAGAGCGCCGCCTTGGTCTGCGGCACGCCGCTGCCGCGCGCATTCGGAAAGTAGCGAGACAGCAGGTAGCCGATGCCGAGCGAGCCCACGACCGGGAACAGCAAACGCCGCCATGGAGCGCCGCCCGCCGGATACAGCCGCATCCCCATGCGTTCCGTCAGCAGGATGAAGGCGACGACGGCCAAGCCAGTCAAGGCGCCGATCACCAACGCCAAAACCAGAAAGACTTGCCCCTCACGTTGCCGCAGTTCGGCTAGGCGCCGTAACAGCGAGTCTCTCCAACTCCCGCTCGTCGTCTGGATGGTTTCGGTCATCGCCCAGGAATTTCTTCCTTAGAGAATAGCGCACTGGGTTGGCGCTTAGGGGTTGGCCGAAGAAACTAATCAGGGTGCTCCACCTGGCGGCTTTCGAGACGTGCGAGCCGGAAGGACGCGCGACTGGGTCTTACTTCTTCTTTTGAGAGGCTTGCCACTCCGCCCGCATACGGTCCATGGTCGGTTGAAGCTGTTGGGGATCGCGAATGAGATTTAGAAAAAATGCCTGCGTGTCGAACCCGATCACACCGCCGAGATTGCGGTACGCCTCAGGCAAGGGAGGTCCTCCGGGCGTGCCCGCTACGGGAATCGTTGGCGGGAGTTGAAGGGCGTACATGCCGCCGCCTGCCAGCGCCTGATGCGGGTACTGCATGAGCCAAAGGCAATTGTGGCCGTCCGCGATGCTGCTGGCAGAGACCACCGCCCATTGGCCGCCGTCCGCGGGAGAAGGCGCCTGACAGCTCCAGAGCTGGGCTTGCGGAACGTACACGGTGGGTTCGTCGATCCCGTACTCATCCAAGAGGATGTGGTTCAGTCCGCGCTGCTGCACGAAAGTTTCGACTTCCGGCAGAGCCTGGTTCCAATCGAGGTTGGAGTCATTCACCAGAAGGTAGCCCGGCCGTCCCCTGCTGAGCACGTTCAGGAAGGGAAAATAATGTGGATAGGCCCACACGGCGGTGGCCACGGAGGCAGCCGCGAGGCCTATGGTCGCCCATTTTCCCGCGCGCGCGCCGCGCCAGTTCAAGCGCTGCAGCGACTCCAACATGCCGGGCAGCGGGGCGAGCAGAAGAATCAGCAGCGCCAGCGCGATGGAGAAATGACGAATGCTGAGGTCCAGCCGATTCAGCATGCACGCGGCCACGAAGACCACCAGCGAGACCCACAGCGCGCGCCAGTGCAGTTCCATGCCGCTGGGGATGGCGGATACTTTTCCTGCGGAACGGCCTCTCAAGAGGAAGGCAATCGCCACCGCGAAAAGGAGCAAAAGAAGAAACGCCAGCGGCGACTTCAAGACAAACAGCACCGGAAAATAAAACCAGACGCCATGGGAATACGTGTGGCCCAGAATGTAGGTTGGTCGGCTCCCGGCGCTTAAGGCGAACGCCGCCAGACCGCGCAAGTACTTCCACGGTGGCATGAGCAACCGCCGCAGCAACGGCGCCGCGGGAAAGTGCGGAATGACGCTGTAGGAATCCGTCGGCTCGTTCCAGGAGAGGACAAAATAGAAAACGTACACGAAGCCGGCGGCCCAAAGCGTGGCCTTGGCCAGGTTGCGCCAGGCGCGGCGGCGCCAGGCACGCCGCGCGGCCTTATCGGTTGGCTGCTCCGGGACACCGCGCCAACGCAAGCTCAGGGCGACCCCCAGAAAGACGAAGAACAATAATCCGGAGGAGAATTTCGAAAGAAAAGCGCCGGACATCGCCTGGCCAAACTTGAGGACAGTCCAGCGCGAGGGCGAGCGCCACATCTCGGGAAGTTGCCAAACCGCGAGGACCCAGAACAGCGTGACCGCAATATCGGTGATTACCAGCGGCCCGAAGGCGAGAAAGGCCGGCATGCTCGCGCAAACCGAGAGGCACAACAGCCCTCCCCAGACACCTCCCAGTCGTGAGCCATAAACGTAAATAACAAAGCCCAGCAGCAAGGTGAGCAACAGCATGGGCGCTCGGGCCCACATGAGGGTGGAGTAGGGATCGTTCCACCGCATGATGAGCCAGTGGCCGAACACCCACTCTCCCAGGAATCCGTTGAACATCTTGTGGCTGAAGGTCCAGGAAACATGCGAGTAGTCGGCGTGCACTCCCCGGAGGACCAGGGGCAGCGCGGCCACGGCTTTGGCCAGCGGCGGATGCTCCTCGTTCATCCGCAGGTCGAGCTTCTGCAGATAACTTACCCCGGCGCCGATGTGAGCTATTTCATCAAACGTAACGGACTCATGCCGCGCGGCGCCGCCGGCGAGCGCCGCCATCATGGCGAGGAGTAGAGCTACGGCTGCAAAAACCTTTCTGGATTGATCTTTCTGCATTTCCCTTGCCTGGTGCAAAGTTTGGCCTGCTGGGGGTTAGTACGTAAACGTTGGGGAAAGAGTTCCCGGACGGGTACCCTACTTCCAGCCGGCAAGTATAACTTATCGTGCTCTTCGTCTCGGACAGACGTGGCGGCAAACCAGGGCCCTGACCGCATGATTTGTACGGTTCCTCACTGAGAGTAGTGCTGCCGTCCCGACGGCTGTTCGCGGGCGTCGGACGCCACGTCGAAGGCGAGACGCCTTCGGGACAGCCGGCAAGATGCCGGCGCTACGTTTTCAGCCGCGTAATCGACGCGATGCCATCGGACTCTTGCTTGAGGCGAACCGCTCCGCTAATTGAGCAGCGAATAATCCCCGCCCGTGTCTTCGACGTCAACTATCTCTTTCAGTTCAGGGTAGTGTCTTACCAGCGCCTCCGGGGCGCGGACCTTCTTTCCGTTCAGCAGGTGCTTTAACTCCAGCGCATTCACGGCGGCCTTGGCTTGAAAGTGATTGTTCGCGATCACGTACGTTGATTCGGCCCGGTGCGCGATGATCTCGACTTTTTCTTTCCACTTCTCCAATTCCGCGGGCTTGTAGAGGTAGTTGTAACGGTCGTTGCGACTGTCGCTGTCGAACCACTGCTCGTAGTTGCGGCCGTGGAGGCGAACGTATCCGACGCCCGACGTGACATGCTCGGTGGGCGCGAGCGAACGGCCCAGCAGCGGCTGATCGATGTTGCAGAAGCCGACGTTGTGGCGCATGAATTCGGCGAGCGTCTCTGGATTGTTCCAACTCCCGTGGCGCACTTCGACCACGCGCGGATACTCGATGAACTGCCGCAGCAACAATTCCAGATATTCGCGGTTCAGGCCCGTGTTCTTGAACGAGACGGGGAACTGGATAAGCAGCGCGCCCAGCTTGCCTTCCGCGGCCAGTGAGTCCAGACCCTCGCGGGCAAGCCGTTCGTCCTGGTCGTTGGGGCGGATGGTGGCCGCCGAGGTTGGCTCCATCACCGCCAGCGGAGAATGAGTGAACGACCGGTGCAGCTTCGCGGTGAAAACAAAATTCGGATTGACCGACGCTGCTTTTCGCGACCACAGGCGGCCCAGTTCGGGACGTATGTGTCCATAGAACGATGTGTTGATTTCTATGACGTCGAAGAATCGCGCCAGAAATTCTACCGGATGCACTTTCTTCCGCGTTACTTCCGGCGGATAGAGAACCCCGTCCCAGTCCTTGTAAGACCAGCCGGCAGTTCCGATGCGGATGCGCGAAGCGGTTTCCATTGACACACAGTTTAGTGGGGCGCAGACGCTCCTGTCCGCGAAAACTATGCGAGCATGCTGGAATTCTCAATAACGAACAGTCTCAGTAGAGAAGAATCGCGACCCAGTAAGTCCCGGTCGGATACGCCGCGTTGCGCGCGTAGCAGGCGCCTACCGCGAATTGGCGAACGCCCGGATCGCGCAGCAGACGCAGGGCGCCTTGGGGCAGCACTTCCGGACGGCTCTGGGTGTAGGTGATAATTTTGCGATTGTCGTAGGCGGTCGCGAGCAGGCGGGCGTTCGGACGATTGTCTTGCGCCAGCGAGCAGGCGGCCTCGTCAAGATTTGCCGGCATGAGTTGGACTAGCTCCGGCAGTCCCGCCTGTTGCCGCATTTCACCGATGGCCCGTCCTACCAACTTTCCGCTCTCCCGCGCGGAATACGATGGAACTTCGTGCGCGAAGTCCTGGACCACGTAGAGGTGGCCTTTGCTCCAGATGGCGGCAACGCCCGCCACATTGAATCCGGGATCGAGCAAATTCTGGCGGTGCGGGGCCGAGCGCATCAGCGCGTCATTCGCGCCCGGAGCGCAAGTGGCGTAGGCGATATTCTCGCCAGCGCGGTCCATCTTTAGCGGACTAACATCGGAAATTCTTTCGAGCAGGGAGGGTTCGCCGGACAACTGATGCTCCAGACGCCCGCTCTCAACCATCCGCCGGGCGTGCGCTCTCGCCGCTTCGCGCAGAGTTTTTTCCATGCGCAGTGGGGGCACGCCGGCTTGTTCGCGGCTCTTGTTCGCCACTTCCAGGAGTTCGTCCTCGGCGGCGGAATCCTCGCCAGAGGATGATCCGGCCGCCGAGTTCGAGTGGGGGGTGGGCTGTTCGGTGCTAACGTCGCGGTTATAAGGTCCGGCTGTCCGTGGAGTTATTTCCGCCGCGCAGGTTCCCAGAGCGACCGCCAACATCACGACTGAGAGCGCCAGGACCCGGAGCATAATTGTGTGTCGGAGTTGCGGCGCAGGGATCGCCGGCAAAGTTCCGCTTTCCATCTCTCACGCTAGCTTCTAGAATTCAGGTCGGCCACTTACTATGGAGACCTTACTGCTGGTTACCGTGCTCGTCGGAATCCTTGTGCTGCTTGGGTTCTCAGTCGTTCTGCTGCGCCGCGTTTCGGCTGCCGCGCAAGTGGATGTAAAGGTGGAAGTTGCAGGTCAGCTCGAAAGGCTTGGTACCTCCCTTGGCCAGAAGTTCAGTGCCGCTACTGCCGATATGGCCAGTAGGCTGGAGCAGACTAAAGGGGACGTCCGGCAGCAGGTCACGGACCGCATCCAGCAAGGATTCTCAGAGATTCGGAACTCGGTCGAGCAGCAGCTTGCGGCGGGACGAGAAGAACAGAACCGGAGTTTGAGCGACGGGCGGGGCGAGATGACCGGCGCTCTCTTGCTCACCACACAGCAGCTCAAGGTCGAATTTCAGAGCTTGAATCAGCAGACCGCGCAAAGCCTCGACTCGATTCGCGACCGCGTGGATTCGAAGCTGATGGCGATCACCGAACAGGTGCAGCAGAAACTCGATCAGAACATCAAAGAAGGATTTGCGCAGTTCGAGAAAGTTCAGCAGCATTTAAAGGCCGCGGAAGAGCAACTCCGCGAAGTGGGCGCGTTGGGACACTCGATCAACGATCTGAACAACCTGCTTAAGCTGCCGCATCTGCGGGGGCAGTTTGGGGAAGCCAGTCTGGAGCGGTTGCTGGCGGATTTTTTGCCGGCGCATATGTTTGCCCTGCAGGCATCCGTGGGCGAGGGCGGAGGACGCGCCGACGCCGTCATCTACTTCCCCGATCGCAAGCTGCCGATCGACGCCAAGTTTCCGCGCGAGCAAGTGATTGCTTTGTTTGAAAGCAACGACAAGGCGGAGATCGAAGCGGCGCGCGTTGCATTGGTGCGGGTGATGAAGGCGGAAGCCAAGCGCATTCAGCAGTACATCCAGCCGGAGAATGGCACGACTGACATCGCGCTTATGTATCTGCCGAGCGAGACGCTGTACATGGAGGTGATCCGCAATCGCGAACTGGGCGACTGGATGAATGAGCAACATGTTTTTCCGGTTTCGCCCAACACGCTGCTGATGACTCTGCATACGATCTCGCTCGTACACAAGTGGTACGAAGTTGCCAAGGGCTTCGAGAAAAGCCGCGCCGAACTGGCCAAGGCGCAGAAGTCATTCGACTTTTTCCAGAACCAGTTTGAGAACGTGGGCAAGAATCTGAATAAGGCGCAAGAGGCGTTTGAGACGGCGCAGCGGCACCTGAAGAGCTATCGGGGGAAGGTTTCCGCGCTCAGCGGGCAGGAGCAGTTGGAGTTGGAGACATCGGCGCCGGTCGACAAGCCGCTGCCGCTGCTCGACAAGGCCAGCGCGTAGGCCTGTCGCAAGAGATATATACCATTGATCGATGTCAAAGTCGCTATTATTGGTATATACTAACTACAAGAGGATTTGCCCAATGGCCGAGACCGGAATTGCCAAGCTGTTTCGCAATGGACGCAGCCAGGCCGTGCGGCTGCCTCGCGAATTCCGGTTTGAGGGCAGTCAGGTTCGAGTGCGCCGGTTGGCGGAGGGCGTGCTGCTGGAGTCGCTTATCGACGATCCTGCCGCATGGTTTGCGGAGCTGGACCGAGTTCGGGAGGGACGGTTCCTCAGCAAAGGGCGGAAGCAGTCGGTGACGCCGCGCCGCGAGATCTTCAAGTGAAATATCTGCTGGATGCCAACGCTTGCATTGCCCTGATCAACGGCAAGGCGCCCTCGGTGCGGACCCGCTTTCAGAAGGCGCTGGCTGAGGATGCGAAGGTGTGGGTTTCTTCGGTGGTTGCGTTTGAGCTTTGGTATGGGGTTGCGAAGAGCGCTCGTCCGGAAGCTAATGCGCGGTTGGTGGAGACGTTCTTCGCTGGTCCGGTGATGATGCTGGCTTTCGAGGCGGAAGATGCGAAAGTTGCAGGCCGGGTGCGCGCGGGGTTGGAGGCGGTTGGGAAACCGATCGGGGCTTATGATCTGCTGATTGTCGGCCAGGCATTGCGGCACGAGTTGACTGTGATCACCACCAATGGGAGGGAGTTCGGCCGAGTCAAAGGTCTCGAATGGGAGGATTGGGCGAAGGGCTGAATTGCGTCCGCGACGCCCAGCCCGTAAAGGGGCGTCTGATTTCGAAGGATTGTGGTATCGCTGAAGCAATACCCTGATACGAAGCGTGATTTTTTCCGCAGATTGGGCTGGCTCATGCGAAGCTTCGGACGGCTTCGTTCAATCCTTTCTCGTAGGCGGAGATCAGCTTGTCCAAGGCAGCGTTGACTTGATGGTCGATTTGTTTTCGCGAAGGAACGGCGTTGAACCACGCGAGGGACTGGCGAACGCCTTCGGCGAACGTGGTGGTGGCGCAGTAACCGGGTACAAAGCGTTTGATTTTGGAGTTATCGAAGACCACGCTCACGGACTTGTCGCCGGTTAATGTTCCCAGCTTTTCAGGAATGCAGGCGGCGATGAAGTCGGATGGAATGTGCACCAACTGCGGCTCCACTCCAACGGCGGCGCCGACGATGCGGAAAAGCTGGTCCCAGGTCAGCACTTCATCCGAAGTAATGTGAAACGCGTGTCCGATGGCTTGCTGGTGGCCGAGCAGGCCGACTAGTCCCTTAGCGAAATCGGTGTTATGCGTTACTACCCAGAGAGAAGAGCCGTCTCCCGGAACGATCAACTTCTGTCCGCGGATCATCCTGTCGACAGCGGTGTAGGACTGCTGCCAGCTATTGAGCACGAGCGGAATTTGCGTATCGCCGTAGGTTAGCGACGGGCGCACGATGGTCACGGGAAAGGCCTCGTCGCGATAGGCCTGCATCAGCCGTTCTTCGCAGGCAATCTTGTTTCGCGAATAGTCCCAATACGGATTAGCCAGCGGAGTGGACTCGGTCATCAGGTAATGGGTCTGCGGTTTTTGATAAGCGCTGGCGGAACTGATGAACACGAACTGGCGAGTGCGTCCGCGGAACAGCTTGAGATCGCGTTCGATGTCGGCCGGGGTGAACGCGATCCAATCGACGACGGCATCAAAGGACTCGTGCTCCAGTTTGTGGAGCAGGTCGGGATCGTTGACGTCGGCAATCAGAGTCTTGACGCCGGCGGGAAGGTGCGACTCATGCTGGCCGCGGCTTAGCAGCGTGAGATCCAGGCCGCGTTTCGCTGCCAGTGCAGTGCTGGCGGTGCTGATGATTCCGGTTCCACCGATGAAGAGAATTTTCATGACACATTATTTGTAGCAGGAATCGAGAGTGGTTGGTATGGGGTGGGAGTTGTGGACCGGCGAAGAGCTCCGCCCAAGCGGAGCTTGGCCAGGCCACCCTCCAGAGTCAGGATGGCCGCGACGCTCGGGCGGACTTCAGGCCGTCCGCGGTTTTTACTTCCCAGACTCCGTCGAACTTCACGAAGTAAGGTTCGACGGAAATGCCGGGGAAGTTTGAGGTAAGCAGTTCTCCGGCGCGGAGGAGTTCGCTGCGGTGATGGTCGGCTTCGGCCGCCTCGTCGCCGTTGAAATGCGCCAGACCGCCGTAGGTGGCGCAATCGGAGTGGCTCATGACCAGGACGCGTTCAGTCTGGTGCAGGCGGATGGACATGCGGACCTGTTCGAGAATGAAGTCCCGTTCGAAGTCGTTGCGCGGGGAGGCGAGGGTCTTCGCTCCTCCGGCGACGATAATCATGTCGGCACGCTCGATGGCCTGCTTCTTCAGAAACTTTCGCACGGCGGTGCTGATGCGGTGATCGAAGCAGCAGAGCACGGCGGCGTCGGCCACGTAGGGGTCGGCGGGCGAGTCGAAATGGAAGACCTTGCGCATGACAGCTCCGGCACGATTCTAATTGGCGAGACGCGGCGTCTATTTGATGTAGTAGCCGGAGACTCTCCACTTCCCATTCTTATCGAGCATGGGAGTGACTGTCTCCACGGCCGATTGTTTGTGCTCAAAGCTGCTGTCGTACTGAATCACCACATACTCGCCATCCGGCGCGCCCGGCAGCGTCTTAGAGTACGTAGCGGTTTTGAGCTTGCGTGACAGGACCTTGCCCAATGGATCGCGGGTCGCCCGTAGCGCGCTTTGCCACTGCTCTACGGTCACAGCGGCCTTGAAGAGCGGCGACGCCTCTTGCCAACTGTCAGCATATCTTCCCGAGTCGACCAAGGCCAGCCACGAGTCTGCGGATTGCTGCGCGAGTTGTTCAGGTTTCTGCTGGGCTTGGACTGAAGAGCAAACGCCGGGCAGCAACGTGAGTGTAACAACTGCCAGCACAAGGTGCGACCTAATTTGCCTGAGTGTGGCCATCATTGAGATTCTCCGTGTTTACTATAACTTGTTACGTTGCCACCCACAGTGGCCGGGCTGCGCCCGGTGACAGCCGTGGGCGGGTGTTCCTACAGGGCGTGGCGGCGCGAGAATTACGCTCCGCGTTTGGTCTTCAACTCGGTTAGTAACTGCTCGATGCGGTCTTCTTTCTCCAAAGCGGCGAGGCGATTTTCTACGTCGTCGGCAAGGAGTTGGGCCTTCGCTCCGCCTATAGCTTCTTCGCGAGCCACTTTCTTTTTCATACGGTCGAAGGTGGCGGCCTTGGCGTTGGCATCCAGGCCGGACTGCGCGTCGGTGGCTCGATTGGCGGCGCGGGCGCGGCGGTGCTGCGCGATCAGCAGATCGGCCTTGGCGTTGGCCTCGGCCAACTTCTGATCGAGAGTGCGCAGAGCCGATTTCAGATTCTCGGCTTGGGCTTTCTGATCTTCGAGCTGTTGCGCGAAGTTCGAGCTCAGGTCGCGATAACTCTCGACGCGAAGCAGAGCGGCGCGGGCCAGGTCGTCTTGCTTCTTGTCGACAGCGAGCTCAGCCTTGCGCATCCATTCCTGGATCTTGTCGTCGTTTTCGAGCTTCTTCCTTTCGAGCAGATGCTGGTCGGCGATGGCGATGGCGACCTGCGTTTTGACCTGCAAGAGCTGATTGTTCATGTCAAGGATGACCTGCTTGATCATCTTTTCGGGCTCCTCAGCTTTGTCGATCAGGTCGTTGAGGTTAGCCCGGACTAAGGTGGAAACGCGTTCAAGTAATGCCATAAAACACCTCGTGTAATTCAGTCGTTGGTGGTTCGTCGTTGGTCGTTTGGTTTTTTGTTCCAGGCGCCGCCTACCAGAGAGATCGCGATATAGGCTGCGATTCCGGCGGCCACCCAGATGCCGATGTGGCCGGTGGCCGCGCCGAGGGCCGCGCCCATGGCTGCTCCCAGGGCGACGGACAGGCCGAGTGATCTGGCGTGATGAAGTTCTTGTTGCACGGACTACCTCCTAAAGTCTGTCGTTCGTTGATGGTCGTTGGTCGTTCGCGATTCGTCGTTCGCGCTTCTGCCGAACGGCTACTCACGACCGACGACTAATGACCAACGACCATCGACTGCTTCACTAACTACTTGTCCTCAGGCTTTGGCGACTTATCCCCGATCTGCCGCACCTTGCCTAGCAGTTCTCCGAGCGGCATACCCGAGAGCGTCTCGAACAGCGCCGGGACCTGGGCTGCCATTTTGGTGATGTCGCCTGTGATCTTGCTCATTCCAGCGCTGTCACCGTTGCCGGTGGAAACGATGGTGATCTTGTCCACGTTAGCGAGCGGCGCGGCCAGCGCTTTCACGACTTCCGGCAAGCCCGTAAGCAACTTGTCAAGGACCGCGGCCTGGTTGTACTCCTGAAATGCCTCGGCCTTGACGTTCATGGCTTTGGCTTCGGCCTCACCTTTTTTGAAGATGATTTCCGCCTCGGCTTCTCCCTGGGCGCGAATCGCCGACGCGTGGCCTTCGGCTTCCGCGATCAGGCGCTGCTTTTCGGCGGCGGCCAAGGTTTCGATGCGCTGGCGCTCGATCTCGGCGCCTTTCAATACGGTCGCGATCAGTTCTTTCTCGCGCCGCGAGATTTCGGCGTCCTGAACCTTGACCTGTCCTTCTTTTTCTACTTGCTGCACGCGCACGCTTTCGGTCGTGACCTGCTGCTGCATAACGTTGGTTTGAATGTCGTAGGCCTTGTCGGCCTGCGCCTGCTGCTTTTTCGTGACTTCGAGGTACTGCGCTTTCTTGACTTCGAGGTCGCGTTGAGATTCGGCTTGCTTGGCCTGGGAGAGCGTCTCTGCCAGCACGCGCTCCTGATCGGCTTGCGCTTTTGCTACCGCCGCCTCGCGCGTCGCGATGGCGCGCTTGATGGCCGTGTCGCGCTCAGCTTCGGCGGTGGCGACGTCGGCGTCGCGCTTGATGCGGGCGACGTCGGGCTTGCCCATGTTGGTGATGTATTCGTTCTTGTCTTTCACTTCTTTGATGGTGAACGAGATCACTTCCAGACCCATCTTGTTCATGTCGTCGGCACAGGTGGAACGCATGCGGTCGCCGACCATCTCGGGCTGCTTGACGATTTCCTCGACGGTGAGCTGTCCGATGATGCCGCGGAGATGGCCTTCCATCACCAGGCGGATCAGGCCTTCGCGCTCCTGATCGGTCTTGGTGAGGAACTGCTCGGCCGCGGTGAGGATGGACTCCGTGTCGGACTTTACCTTGATCTGCGCGACGGCCTCCACGGTCACCGCCACGCCCTGCTTGGTGTAGAGATCCTGCTGTGGCGCTACGTCGAACGACATCAGCTCAAGCGAAAGATCGTGGCAGCTTTCGATCATCGGAAACACGATCGTGCCGTGACCACTGACCACGCGCTTGCCGCGAAAGCCATAAACAATCAGCGCTTCATGGGGCCCCGCTTTGCGGTATAAGCGGGCCAGCATGCTCATCAGGAACAAGGTCGCCAATACGACCAGCCCCGCGATGACCCAGACTTCCATTGCTATGCCGAACATGATTGCCTCCTGGAAAAATCGTGTTCACAGCTCAGCGACTCATCACTCGGTCCAGATCGCGCACAATGCGTTGCGGATCACTGTGGCCGAGGAAAACGTCGCCGTTCGAAGTCTTGATGTGGACGACCTTGTTGCACCACACATACGCGCGGGTGCGGCCAACGCCGCGAATGCCGTAGCCGCGAATGAATGCCCAGGGCTCGATCGAATAACTCACAATCGATTGCTTCGGAATCGAACGCAGATGGAATCCAAGCATTCGAATCTCGACCCCATGCCGCAGGAAGCGGTATTGAAAACCGCTCCATACCATGGCCAGTGCGCCCACTCCTACGAGGCCCGCTAGAATCGCCGGCCAACCACCCGCCGTCTGCTGTGCCAGCGTGAATGCGACCACCGGCCCAATGAGCGCGGGCAGAATCAGCAGGCTCCACGCGCCTCCGGAGTGCGTTTCTACCGCCAGTAGTTCGGTGGCCATGTTGCCGCTGGAGGGGAGCGGCGGCTCGCGCCGGGAAGCGATGTAAATCACGATCAGAAGAATCGCTGCTATTGGGACGGCGATTAACATGGCTTGCGGCGGGAGGGCTGCGCCATGCAGGTTGTAGTTCACGATGCCGCGATTGACCTCGACCATGATTCCCAGCACGAGGGCGCAGAAGCCGAGCAGCGCCCAGGAAAAGGCATCCACCCCTTTGCGCGTGGCGAGGAGCAACAAGGCCGTGAAAATCACCAGCAGAAAAGCCATGAAGCCCACGCCGAATTTGAGCGCTTCGTCGCGCGACATCCAGCCATTGGCCTGGCCCGCGGCGTTGAAATGCGTGGCCACGTGGACCGGCAATTGGTCCCAGACCTGCCGGTATTGCAGCGCGACCAGCGGCAACGTCAGCCAGAGAAGTACGGTTGCGAAATGGAAGATTCGACGATGCATAGAGAGCCAAGTTTCAGAGTTTCAAAGTTTCAAGGTTTCAGAGTGGCAAGTTCTCAAGGGCCCTAGTCAAATGTCGTGCCTTGAAACCTTGAAACTTTGAAACGTTGAAACCTGCTCTTACTCACCACTGACTTCCTCCCAACGGTTGACATAGGCAATGCCTTTCTCGTAGCGGGCTACCACTACTTCCGCGCCTTTTTCCAGGGCGGTGCCGTTCTCGCTGCGCGCTCCACAGGTGCGCCTGGTGCCAGCCTGCGAATAAATGATTTCGCCCGTGCCGTTTTCTCGAATGGACATCGAGATTCTCCCCAGCACGCCGACCATTTCGTAGTCGGCGGAGTCCATGTTCTCCTCGCGCGAGATCAGCACGCGCGTCATGAACAAAAACACAATTCCGGAGCCGAAGAGGCCGGCTCCCATGGCGATCAGCAGGCCGAGCGCGAACCATACGCTGGAGAAGCGCGTGATCAAAAAGCCGGTTCCTCCGAACCAGGCGAGAAACGCCGTCAAGGTGATGAAGTTGAACGGCGACACCTGCGACTGGCGACTCGCAGCCGTGCCACTGCCGCTATGCCCATGCGGCACCGGCGCGTGTCCGGTTGCAATATGCCCTCCGCCATGCGGAAGGTGCGGGAGATGCACATGCCAGCGCATTCCGCCCGCGATGAACGAGACTGCGCTCAGCAGAAAGCCGACGGCGAAACAGGTCAAGTAAAAATCAGCCCACGTCATATTCCAGGTCATATGCCAACCCTCGGGTTTCGCCTTCGGGGCCCGGTGCCATTGGCGCGCGCGGCTTCCGGGCGCAGGGCTTCGAACAGGCGGTCGGCGAGTCCGGGCGTGTTCAGAATTTCGCCGAGCAACAGCAGGCAGCGCCGGGTGTCCTTGTCGCGCGCGACCTTGATCAGGACGTCGCTCACCTCGGGGTCGCTGGCGAAACGCTCCGAGCCTTGCAAGAGCCAGACATCGAGCTGACCTTCGGTGGTGCGCAGGTCGGACACCAGTTCAGTGTGATAGCCCTCGGGATCGTCGACCAGAAAGCCGGGGTGCACTTTGAAGAAGCGCGCCAGCAAAGTGCGCGAGGATTGCGTCATATGGGGACGCTTGCCGCGCTCGATCTGCGAGAGATATGACTGGCTGATGGCCTTGCCCGTCTCGGCTTGAATGCCTTTCATCAACTCCTGCTGGGTGAGGGGACGATTCAAGCCGCGCAGGGAACCTTCGACCTCGCGGAGGTAGCGAATTTTTTCGCCCAGCGTCATATATGCCAAATCGCAATAATAATATCGCAATATGAAATATTGTCAAGAACTGAAATGGCATTGTTTGCAGCAGGTTACGCACGCCTTTCACCGCCAGGGCGCGAGCGTCAAAAGAAAAAGCCTCCGCCGCAGCGGAGGCTTGCATGGAAAAAGTGTGTCGGTTTAGTGCACGGTCAATGACACGGGATAGGTGTGCGCATCGCCCCCTCCGGCAGTGCCGGTGATGGTGAAGTTGTAGGTTCCAGCCCCCGTCCCGGTGGTTGTGGTCGTGCTGCTGCTGGACGAACCACAGGCCGACTGCAGCAGGATCGCGCCGGCAATCATGGCGAGGATGACTCCGATCATCCAGCGGCGACGCTTGCGGCCGGCACCGATGCCGAGCCCCACCAGGCTTAGGCCGCCGATGGGGAGCCAAGTGACGTAGAACGAGCCGCGGCGGAGCAGGCTGCCAGTGTTCACGGGGCGAGCCACGGTTGCGATGCTCAGTGTCGTGTATCCGCAGCCGTTCCCGGCAAGAGTGACGGTGGTGGGGTTGAAGGTGGGACTGGGTGAGGTAACGATGGAAGGCGAACTGGTCTGGCTGGGGGTGATCGTGCCGCTATATCCGTACTGCTGATTCAAGGGACAAAACTTGACCACGATGGTGGCAGTCTTGCCAGCGTCGATGGTGGGGGTCTGGGCATAGGCGGTGATCCCGAAGTCGACGACTGGGTCGATCTGTTGATTGTTGGCCTGGACCGGGCCATTGTTTGCGCTGACGTTGACTGAAACACTGACTTGCGGAAGATTGCCGGTAACGGACGGGGTGGCGTCGACTTGAACGGTTGCCGGGGTGCAGGGAGTTGTCGAGCATACAACCAGAGTCGGAATGGTGCAGGTGATCGAACCTCCGACTGCGGTGTCGCAGTTCCCAGTGCCGCCGGTGACTGTGGCTTTGGGAGGTCCCGATAGCTGGCCGACGTTCGCGACTACGGCGTTGACAGTCACGTTGGACGCGGTGTCGGGTCCGTTGTTGACAATGTCGAAAGTAAACTCAGCTTGGTTTCCAAGGGCGACGGGCAAGGGCGTTGGACTGCTGGTGGAGTTGGTCAGCAGGAGTGTGCTCTTAGCTCCTAGCTGGCTTACGAACGCATTCGGTGATGTACCATTCAAAGTTCCCTGGTAGGGCGGCGGGTAGGGCGTCGGGGAAGTGGGAAAATCCGTAGACACGGTTGTGCCGGCAACGTAAGTGGCGTTGAAGGTGTCGAGTGCGACTGCGGTGCCCTGATCCAACTGGCTGCCCCCCAGACAGGTCGCGTAGTTACCGACGACCGTTCCCGAGGTTGCTATCAGCGCCACGAAGGCGTCTCCGGGAAGGGTGCAGGACTGTAGGGGCTCGGTTGTTGGAAAGTTGGTGGATGTGGTGCTGCCCACCACGTGGACCGCCCCCACCGAGTCCACCAGGATGGCGTTGCCGACGTCAGCGCCGGAGCCGCCCAAGTAAGTGAAGTAGGTCAGCGGATACGTCGACCCGCTCTGCGTGCCGATCTTGGCGATGAAGGCGTCGCTGGCGCCGCCGCCATAACCGGAAGACTGAAAGCTACTGGTGGTGTTAGGCCAGCTGGTCGAAGAAGTCGAGCCGGTGATGTAGGCGTTGCCGGTGGTGTCCACCGCGATGGCGAGGCCGGAGTCGTTTGCAGCACCGCCCAGATATGTGGCGTAGATCAGGCTGGATTGGCCATCCACATTCGGGTTGAACTTGGCTACGATAGCGTCGGTATTGGTGGACGGAGTGGTGCTGCAGCCAGTGGTTTGACCGGTTTGGTTGAGGCAGGCCTGCCAGGCATCGAGAAGAATCGGCACGCTGCCTGTCCCTGTCGCGGGAAGCATGTTGGTCGTGCCGGTGATGTACATGTTGACGGTGCTGCTGCTGTTCGGGTCCACGGCAATGCCGCCGCCAGTAACAGTTAAGCCAACGGGACTCCCGCTGCCGAAGTAGGTGGAGTAGAGCATGCTGTAGGTGCCGCTACCGTTGGTGTTGATCTTGCTGGCGAAGAACTGGGGGTCTCCGGAACCAGCGGTTGCCTGCGAAGACAATTGATAGGCGTTGGGGTTCGCGGGGAAGTAGTGGCTGGCGGGGTCGGTGGAAGTGGTCTTGCCGGTGACATAGGCGTTGCAGGCTTGTTGGTTGCATCCGCCGTCGATGGCGAGGCCGGTGACAAAATCAGCGCTATTGCCGGAGAGATAGGTGGAATAGCCGAGACCGTAAACGATAGTGATGGGGTTGCCCTGGGTCTGGGTCGCGACGATCTTAGTGAGGAATCCGTGGGTCCCCACCTCCTCGGGCGACGTTTGGAAGGCGTTGGCCGTGGTAGGAAAGGAAGAATCGGAAGAAGCGGTCGTACCGGCAACGTAGATATCGTAGTCGGAATCGACTGCTATTCCCGCCAGAAGGTCAGTTCCCGAACTGCCCAAGTAGATGGAATACAGCAGCTGTGACGAACCCCCCGTTGCCAGCGGGTTGATCTTGGAAATAAATATGTTCTGAGCACCCGGCGGAGGCGGGGTGGTGCCCGGAAAGTCCGTTGAGGTGGTCGAGCCCGCGAGATAAATATTCAAAGCGGGATCGACTGCTACCTTCACCAGAGCCTGGGTGCCGGTGCCCCCGAGGTAGGTCGAATAGGCCAAGGCCGGATCGATAACGAGTTCGCGGCTGGGGTCGTAGTCGCCGATAGTGAAGCCGACTTTGTTGCCGGCGAGCTGGCGGAAACTTCCCGTGACCGTCTTCTCGGCATTTCCTGACTTGGGCGCGGCGGGCTGATAGATGTGAGGCGCGCGGAAGCGAACGTCGCCGTTGGCGGTAGAGAGGATGAGATCGCCGGAATCGGGTGAATCCCCCGAAACAATGCGCGCGGAAGCGCCCGTGAAGCTCAGCGCAATCTGGTTCGGGTCGGAGCCGGGAGCAACGCGGAAGTCGTATTCGAGCTGTCCTTGATTGCCGTAGTAAACCAGGTCGACGCCAGGATAAACCGATTGATACTCGACGCGGGCAAACTGCGGAATGTCACGATGCCACTTGGAAGGATCGTTGCCAATAAAGTAGCTGCTCTTGCCGGGCAGCGGCGAAGCGCCGGAAACGCGCGCCGAAGAGTTCGCCCCGTCGAGCCGCATGCGAATCACCGAACTGGCGATGGGCTCCGGGTGAGCGGTTGTCGTCTGAGAGTTGGGGCGTGCAGGCTGAAGTTCCAGCACCGCTTCGTCGGCGGTCAGGAACAAACCGTAGCCTGAGCCGCGCGCGAGGAACTTGACTTGAGGGGCAGCCTGACCATGGTTGGGTTCGAAGAACATGGGCAGCGAGAACGACTTCGGAAGCGACTTCGACAATGACCTCGAAGACAGCGAATTTTGGGCGGCAGGCTGCGTCCCGCTGGCATTGGCGGCATGTACTGCGGTTCCGAAACAGAACACGACGCTTGCGGTGGCGAGCACGGCTGCCGCCAGAAACGCAACCCTCATCGAACTTCCTGCCTTTTTCACTGACACCGAACATCTCACCGAACCTCCAACCGACACAGGGTAATTCCGATTCACGAAGCTCCTCCGATTTCCCAATTTTGCGGGGTGAGAACAAGAATGGCACACAAACACCGCTGCGGCTTGACACCCTTAGAAAGCAGATGCGCACCCGTCACCAAAACTGGGATTGAACCAAACAAATACTTTTACATTCAACAGATACGCTGTCAAGCGGGGCAGACAGCATGGGCCAGGTAGTGAGAAGCGGAAAGCGGGGCAAATGGTTGCAAAGAAAAAGGTCTCAGGTGTCAGATGTCAGGTCTCAGGAACAACCATCGCGACCTGAGACCCGCCGTTATGGTTTCCTGACACCTGACACCTGAGACCTGAGACCTGCCTCTTCGATCTCCCGCTTCAGGCGCGAGTAGCGCGACACAATCGTTCCGAGATAAACGATGTGGATGATCCAGGTAATGGCGTAGGCCGCAAAAAGGTATCCGTTTCCGCTCATCGCACACTCCCGCGGGGAGCCATCAGCGATTCCAGGGCATGGGCCTGGTCAACGTCGCGCTGCAACTTTTCCAGGCGATAGCGCGACCAGCAAACCAGAAAAGCAAAGCAGGAAAAGGCCAGCCAGTTGATGAGCAGCACGTGCAACATGCGGGGATCGATAGAACCGCCTCCGCCCATGACCGGCTGTGGGTGCTGGGTGCGGAAGAACCAGATCGAGAAGTAAACGAAGGGCACGCACAGCGCGCCCAGAACCGCAAGAACGGCCGCCAGTGCGGGCGTCTGCCCGCTGGAGGAGAAGCGGCGCAGGAAAAGGTAGCTGACGTAGATGAGCCAGAGTACCAGGGTCGAGGTCAGACGCATGTCCCACGTCCACCAGATGCCCCAGACCGGACGCGCCCAGATGGGGCCCGTGACCAGCACGACGGTGCAGAAAACGACGCCAACTTCAGCCGTGACCAGCGCGACGATATCGGCGGCGGGCTTGCGCTTGATCAGATAGATAATCGAGGCTGCGAAGTTGACGAAGAAGAGAATGAACGCGGTCCATGCCGAAGGCACATGGTAGTAGAAAATCCGCTGCACGTCGCCCATGGTCCGCTCGGTGGGAGCCCACACCAGCGCCATGTAGAGCGCGTAGCTCAGCAGGATCGCGGTCAGGATGCCGAGGATGGGGAAAGCTTTTTTCATTGAGTCATTGAATGATTGAATCATTGAAAATCTCGAATGCCTTTAAATGATTCAATGACTCAATCATTCAATGGCTCAATAGCTTCACTCCGCGTTCAACACCGTTTCAAACAAGAGCAGGCACACCGTAGTAAACACCAGATCGTAGGTTACAAGCAACACGATCCAGAAGCGCGCGCCTTCGCCGTTCAGTATAGCGGTGGTGGATTGCACCATGGCTAGGAGGGCCGGGATCGAGATCGGAAACAGCAGCAGCGGCAGCATGATCTCGCGGCTGCGCGTCCGCAGGGACATGGCGGCGAAGAAAGTTCCGTTCACAACCAGAGCCCAGGTTCCCAGCGCGGCGACGACCAGCAACTGCCATGCCGGACCGATCGATCGCAGCTGATAAAACACGATGAACAGCGG
>Ga0182030_10001770_pt1 | contig 44996 bp, 47 predicted proteins | sample 812S3MmetaG_FD_121299 | JGI IMG/M metagenome (GOLD analysis project Ga0182030, IMG submission 121299) | Permafrost microbial communities from Stordalen Mire, Sweden - 812S3M metaG (Illumina Assembly) | ecosystem: Environmental > Terrestrial > Soil > Wetlands > Permafrost | place: Sweden...
AAGGCGAATTCTGGAACAGACTTATTCAAGATGCGAAAGCGCGCGATCGATACACAGGAGGAGACGTTATGGCTCTGTTTTCGAGGCCAACACAACGAAACAAACAGTCTGCCAGTAGCACGTCACTTCCTAACGGCGATGCTGGTCAGCTCGCGTCACACCCAGCTTCTACTTCGATCTCGAACGGTAAATCGCATTGGGATCATTTGAAGGGAGACGACAGCGACGTCGAGATGATAGACGTCTCCAGCGTTACTAGCTCTCGAAAGTCCTCAATTGATGATATCAAGACTATGGCTGTAGAGAGAAATGGTGATCGGTCAGGAGCTTCTGTCTTGAGGCAGGAATGGAGAGAGGCCTCCAGAGAAAGCGATGTTGGTAGGACCGAAACTCGAGATGGAGCACCGAAGAAGGATCCTCATAAGCCTTCACTCGGTGACACGGCAACTTTAGGAGTCAATCAGCATGGAAAACGGCCACGAGAGTCGGTCAAAGGAGATGTTGACGGGATAGCGAAAAAGGTGAGCCGACCTGCCAAAATTTGTGGAATTAAACGGGCTCTACATCAATGCTGGAAACATTTAAATTCATGACTAACATGCACAGACCAATCCTACGAAGAACGGCCCAGATCTTGAAGCAGCATATGCGGCACAGCAAGCAGCAAAAGCCTCGGCATCAACAACTTCAGCACGGCCCCCAGGACCACCCGGCGTTATCCCACCTCGAAAGAAAGCACCCGCGGATCCATTTATCCAGCGTAAAAAACCACAAAGACGACAGTAAACTTATAATTGGGAGGGAATTTTCTGGCGAATGCGACGATTGCATATATGACAGCATTTGCAGAGCATTTTCAGCATGGGTATGGGTAAAGCTAGATTTTTTTTTTCGAGTGACACGCTGCATTGACATGCGTGATGATTTGTGTGACATGCATAGTGATGACTCTTGATATGCAGTAGTGATGGCCAGGGTTGCGAGAGAGCATCATTACGATTTCATCTTTCAGAGAGGATGATTGATTGAGCTTCGCACGCACTTCCTTGAAATTCTCCGAGTGCCGGGCCGGGGGCCGAGTCCCCTGATTGCACAGACATGATCGCTTATCTTTTTTTGAGTCGTGGGGGAGCGAGAATACAGGCCAGGATGCGACCTCAGCTTCCCAGGGTAGCAAAGCGATGCAAAGCGATGCAAACGAATATCTTTTTTCGTCCTCCTTTTACTTGCAGCTTTGGCGGAGACGGAAGATGAGAAATCACAGACACCGTTAGAGCGCTATGCAGCATCATGTCATGTCGGGTTGAAATGCGTCCAGACCGGATTGTGCTGCTTTCTCGCTATAACCCGTAAGCCAAGTAAGGTTAGGAAGAAAAGGGCTTAGGAAGATGGGGGAGATGGGGACGGGGATAGGATCGCATTAGCGCACTTGAAACCGAAAAAAAGAAAGGAAAAAATGGGCCCGAAACAAAAAAAACGATCTGCCCTAGCATCAAGTAAAAAATATGCATGGGGGGTTAGCATAAGATCGGCAGCTGCAAGCTGCAGCTTCCCTCCCCTGCCCTGCAACACAACCCGCGCCCAACCCATGTACTCGTACTCGTATGTACCAGTATCTACCACCAATATCTTTCTTCTTCGAGATTATTCGAAATCCCCGACTCTTTTTCTCCTCCTCCTCCTCCTCCTCCTCCCCTCCTCCATACGCTCATCCACAAACATGAAAGTCAAAAGAAAATATATTCCATTGCAGAACTCTACCAAATACACTCATCTCACGCTTCCTCAAATAAAAACGATTAAACTTTGTGGCCAGCATACGAGTAAATAGTTAGGTGATCCTTCTGCCGGTGCAGGGGACCAAATCGAACGTATCCCAATTTCAGCCTGTCGGATTCTGCGCCGCCAACCTCCAGCTAATACCTTTGTGGCAAAGAAAAGCCATCCACATCACCACAATCTTACTAATAAGGTACTTGGGTACTCAGCTCCAATTCTAATTCTAATTCTAATTCTAATTCTAATTCTAATTCTAATTCTTAGATCGCTCCATTTCCCCTGGGAATCCGGGATGCCTTCCCGCGCGTGTTGTGGATGAGGCGGATCTTCCCTTCCCACCAACTGCTTCTCACTTCTTCCTCGCCGTCTACTCTCCCTTCCTCCTCTTCCAATCCCACGCCTTTCGTTCTATAGGCCGTCATGAAGTAAGGTCTTTTGCACCTACCTCTTCTTGTCCTTTCCACTTCGGTTGATGCCCTATCTTGTCTGTCTTGATATCGAGTCTCCCCGCAATTTAATGTAAACCACGGCGTTGACGTCGTCCTTTGTTCCTCGACACAAATCGCAAAAGCGCTCCCTACTCGTCGCCATTTCTACTCCACGGCGCCTCACACCTCTTCTCGAGATACCCTTTCTTTATGCCTAACTAGACCTTCCGATTTGACACGGAAAATATATATATATATATATATATTCAGCAATGGCGCAGCTCCACCTCTAGACTTTGGTTGAGCGTAGCATTGTGCGCGATCGCGCAACGCATTGAACCTTCCTCTGGGCAGCGTGGTTGAGCTGTTGGAGGATTTTGTTCTGATTCTCAAGGGGAGGTAGATCTGGTGCGTGAAAGAGGATGATTGATTGATTGGTCCCCTCATATATGGATTATGGCGAGCTGCAGAGGCTAACGCAGCATCGAGTACAGACGCAATATGCAATCATCCGCCAGATCATCAACCCCACACCTAGTCGACATCGGGAGAAAGGATTCGACAACCTCGATTCAAATAGATCAGGAAGTTTCGGTGGTCTCGAGTCGCATAGATGACCCTAAAGAAAATGGCCGCAAAGCTACTTATTCTACGATGCCCTCATTGACAGATGGCCATAGCAGGCCACAAACCATGAAAGGTGCTACTACTGCCACTATCTCGGCCCCTCGTTTGAACAGATGGAACTCTGATTCGAGAATGTCAAGTAATTCTCGAACATCATCTAGGCAGCGACCCCAACACAAACATGTCAGACAAGTATCAAGGGATGCAGATTTATTGGAGAGCAATCGAGAGAGTATGAAAGCGTTATCTGATTTCCTAAGGACAAAGGTACAGTTGGCCTAGTGTCCATGAATAGTTTTGAAGTTAACTATGTCTTTCCAGGATCCCCCACCTGATAATTTCATGTCCAGGCATGACTCTGATGCAGGTAGTTTAACCTCTATGAGAAAGTCCGTCTTCAACGTGTTTGGCCGCCAAAAGAGCAAGAAGTCCAAAGCACCCAAACTTTTACAACTCCCAGATAGCGCTGTGGCGGGGAAGACTCGCGACGGCTTTCGCCATATAGCGATCTCCATACCGATTGAGTACGATCACTTGGAGAACGGCCCTTCGTTCGACGCCCTACATGCTCGTCCTCAATCTCAACCTACTAAGTTACTCTCAGAGAGACCTGGCGCGGTGACAATTTTAAAGCCAGTCAAGGAATTGCGGGAATCTGGGTCTTCTTTCCAGACATCTGCGCCTCAAAATATCGACGAGAAACGAGAAAGTAGGAATTCCCAAACAGAATCGGTAACTACCCCGGCAGCAGAGCTCCTAGGACCCGAAACCGCCAGAACTTTGGCAAACTACTATACACAGTTGAATCGTCAGCAGCAGAAGCAGACGGCTAGGGCCGATAGCGCACCTCCACCAAAACCGGGAGACCCATCGCGAACACAGAAGAGTTATGTTGCAGTGTCACCAGTTGATATAATGCGTCAAAATAGCCAACGAAGTGATCCCAGGCATTCCGGTGGCACCGTTTATAGCACTACATCCATAGCAACGCAACAAGGTCACTCTCGAGGGGTGAGCAGTGTCTCGACCGCCCCTAGCGTTAGTACCATGAAGTTAGAGTTACCGCCGCGAAAGTCTAGTATGTCCAAAGTACCTAGATCACTTGAAGCGGAACTTGCACAAACATACAACTCTGTTAACAGACCCTCTCGAGACACCACTCCAAGGGTTTCGGTCCAGGCCGAGAAGACAGAGATCGCTACTCCAGGGGTTTCTGTTGAATCTGAAAAAGCGGAGAGTCTGAACTCGGGAACGTCGATATCTCAATCTCCTCCAATTGTGTATGGCACTGCAGAAACAGCCCAGGGATATAGTTCAGTCGGAGTCGAGCATATCAGAGGACACACTCCCAAGATTCCTTCTCCTGCTCCCACACGAAGGCTGCCAGATGTCCCCGAGAGTCCGCTCGTTCCTGATTTCATGCCCAGGCCATCGCCCCCTCCTAGCGAGAAAAAGATTCTCGCAACTGCTACACCCAGCCAAATTGCTGGCAAACAATCAATCTCTGTCAGAAATGGTCCCGAAGGCACAGCACGCCAGAGCAGACAAGAGCGAGTGAAGGCACGGAAAGCACGGGACATAGCTGCAATTCGGGAGAAAGGTAACATCCGAGTTCCTCTATCGGACATCAGTCGCGAACCATCCCAGAGCATACGGCCTAGTACTGCTCCTTCAAACCCGAAGCGATTAAGTACACCTTCACAGGAAAGGTTACGACGACGAAGTAAAAATACCATCTCATCGGTAATGCTTGTGGCCGACCTAGCTCCCTACACTGATCTTGCTGATCTCTCTGACTTGTTCCTCCCTCCATTACCCTCGAACGTTGCTAGCAAACGAAAAAATGCCTCGAAGTCGAATTCCAACTCGAATCTCTCTGCCAAAGGCACCCATACACCCCCTCATTCCTTCACTTCTTCAGGCGGCTCCGATTCTGAACTTCCACGGCCAGACCGGAGTCAGGCGGGCTCACCAAGATCAGTACGCAGTGAGCTGAATACGAGAAGACAGGAACGAAGAAGTAAAAGGAACATGACCCTCAGAGAAAAGGAATTCGAGAGTAGGTTGAATAGAATTGAGAGGGACAATGCCATTCTCATGAATACATTAGGAGGAATAGCGACATCATTTGGTGATTTGAGGAAGATGTTACCCAGCAGGGAAAGACGGAGAGAAGTCGGATTAGTTGAGGACTCCCCTACGGAAGCAGAATCAGTGGTTCGGCGACCAAAGCAGGTTAGGAGTCTTGAACCTGTTATGAGAGAGTTGCAGGGGTTTGCGGGGAGAGTGAGTAGTGAGGAGAGGAGGGGTGATTTTGATGATTTTGATGAAGATGACGGGAGGTCAATTTTATAAGTAGTTATATGACAATAATACCATTTTCAGGAAAGTGATTCACAGTTCACTTTGCTAAACTATCATAAGCTAGCTCCGCTTCATGACACTTGAAGTTCGTAGCACTGTGGAAATTTTTTCTCAACTACCTACCTAGTTGCCTAAGGTCGAAGTTCAAATGAGGAGGGTAAGGACCTTTGGAGAAGTCCCAGATGGTTTGACTGTTTAGTTCTGAAATAAGGTATACAGTAAGGACTTAGGACTACGGAAAAGAGTTCTGAACATCCCAATTGTGTGATTCTTAAATGTACAATAAAGACTTCAAGACGGGACCTCTAGGATATTTTTTGAGGGCCAAGATCCACACCTATTCTAATCGTGTTGCAATTTTTGAGACGATCAGATTTCTCACCATCTAGGGGGTCTTGGATATGCCGTAATTTGTTATACAATCAGATATGAAGATCCTCAAAGTTCAGATTCACTATTCAAAAAGGTCTCATTGTTTAACATTCCCCTAGACAATCAGCTTACTGCAATGCCTATTATGCCACAATTTCCGAGACAATCAGAACTCCAAATTCTCAAACTGTTTGTGCTGTAGTTACCCATCGACTGGAATGCCAAGAAATTGAGCTTGTATTGAAATTCTCTGAGCATTTTGTAGACTAGAAGTCAATCTACTTTACCTTTACTATCTCACCACAAAATCCCCCATTTTGGCATCTTCAAACCAATTAATCTAAAATCAGCGCATTATATTTGCTTAAATACTCACTTATAAAACTAATAAAGCTAGCTCTTGGATAAGCAAAGCCCCCGCTCAGGAACCCGCCGCTACTATAGATCATGAACCCTGTACATGCTGTCATAGGAGTGATGGGAGTTGAAAATCCAAAGATTTTACCCTTCTAAAATGTCACTTGTTTTTTAATAAAGACCTTCTCAAAACCCAGAACTACCTAGCAATAAAATGGCATGGTCCCTCGTATGTCCCGCAAATCGCGGCATTGGCTTCCACCTAACACGGCACCTCTTGCGCAACACCAAGATCCCGGTCGTTGCAACGACAAGGAAAGATGTTTCAGGGGTTAAGAAATCTATCCTTGAGAATCTAGATGATATTGATTCAAATCGTCTTACGGTGTTAGAAGTAGACGTCACAGGTAGGTGGTACCATCCCTCATCTCAAATCCTCCCTCACATCCTCGAGTCTCAACATTCATAGGTATGCTGGGTATGATAATTAGTTAATCTTTATTTTTGACTTGAGATCTATGTAGATGAATCGACGATTTCTTCTGCAGCTGAAAAGGCCAAGGAATTGTTTCCGGTTGATAAACACCACCTACGACTAGCATTCTGCATCCCAGGAATCCTCTACCCTGAAAAATCCCCCTCGTCGCTCTCCCAACAGGACCTAACTCACACATTCGCGGTCAACACCATCGGCCCTTTGTTGCTCACCAAACATTTCTCGTCCTTCTTACCAAAAAAGAGCACGGATCTAAACCGAGGAATGAACGAAGCGGACGCAGAAGGATTACCAGATCACGCAGTCTGGGTCAACATGTCTGCCCGGGTAGGGAGCACGACGGATAATGAATTAGGAGGTTGGTATGGGTATCGAGCATCGAAGGCCGCGGTGAACAGCGTGACGAAAACGTTTGATTTGTGGGTGAAGATGAGGTCGGGGGAGAAAGCGGTGGCGCTGGCGTACCATCCGGGGACTGTGAGGACGGGGTTGAGTAAGGAGTTTTGGGCTAATGGGAAGGTGAAGGAGGAGAAGTTGTTTGAGCCGGAGAGGGCGGTGGGATATATGTGGGATGTGGTGAGGAAGTTGGGGGTGGAAGGTAGGGGGAGGTGTTGGGATTGGAGGGGGGTGGAGATTTTGCCTTGAGGGAAGGGAGAGATAGGTGTCAGACCTCGGAAGGAGATATACTGAATAACGAATAAGTAATATTAGAAAGTAATAACGCTAGAGGGACTCTGGAGAAAATAGAAGCGAGCTTAGAATGGATGTATTATGAGCAATGATATGCTATATGAATAAACTTCATATTCTCCGTGCTCTGTTGCAAATATTTTGTGCCCCCAACGACCATGTCCCAACACCATGCTTAGTTCGAAGTGGTAGAAGCACCCGCGAAAATATCTCATTAAAGCAAAATCTCTTCCCCTTACAGAGCGACATCTTGGAAACTTGAGTTACCAGGTGTCTGAGAGCCAGAATCTCCCTCATCAGTGGCCTCTTTTTCTTTCTGCTTTCCTTCTGGCTCCGGAATAGGCTCGGCAGGTCGAAGCGCAACTTTATGTTGATCTCGATCTTCAACTCTGACCTTCTGCTCATCGGGCACCGCAGTCTTCTCATCCTCTTCCTCATCACTGCTCTCTTCCTCTTCCTTTGGCGTGTCTTTCGCTGGTGGTGTTGGAGGAACACCTTGATTTCCATTCGCACCATTCGTCCTTTCAACAGGCGGGCTTGGCAACGGAGACTCCCTATGTTCCTGCTCCACCGGTGCCTGCAAAACCTGCCTTTGTCTCGGATCCGCATCAAGATAATACTGCCTAACCCCAACAATCCTTCCTCCCCTCTCACAACCCTCCACCCACTCCGGCCTGACAACCGGAATATTCATTTCCACCGCCTTCTCCCACGCAATACCCCTTCCCTCCGTAGTCACAAAATGTGTAGTATCAATTCTCACACTATCCGCCATCTTAGCCCCAATCCTCTCAATCGCCTTCGTAAGACTCTCCCTCAACTGCGCGGGTAGTACACCAGCAGTAACCGTAATTCCACTTAAATCCGTCATCTTATGCGTCTTCACAACCACCTTCTCACTACTATACGTGCCCGCACTGGTTCTTAACACCAAATGAAACGTATACTCCGTATCGACCGCTAGCCCACTAATCTTCGTACTCTGCATCACCCCTGGTCTGGGGATATTTCCCGCCTTCTGTCCATTGCGGAAGAGGGAGAGAGAGATTACATCTGCGGTCGCGTGTTGGATAGGGTCCCATTCGAGGACCACGGAGGTTTGGGTTGCGTTGCGGCAGCGGAGAATAGGTGGTGAGGGCTCGGTTTCGCCGAAGGAGCTGAAGATTGCGTCTTGAAGAGCAAGGAAGTTGTTTTGGGACTTTTTTTCCGAGTTGAAGTTGCGGGAGACGGTGATGTCGACTATACTGCCAAAGGAGATGTTGGGTGGGAGGAGGATGGAGGGGAATTCAATCTATGGGGTGTGGTCAGTTCTACGTTTTGAGTTTGTGTTGGAGCTTGGGTAGAGCGTGTTGGGAAAACTTACAAGTCTTTTGTCTTGGGTAAGAAGGACAGCGACGCCAGCATCGACTTTGCCGACTGTTAATGAGATCAGCATTGTGGACTTCGGAATCGTAGATGTTTGTAGTGTTGCAAGAGTTACGTTGCGACAATTTGAGGTTGGGCATGCGATTGAGAGCTTGTGCGTCGGCTGCTTTTGATTGGCGCAAGGGGCAAGGCTGGGCCTTTTGGTGAAGATTGAGACGCTCACATAGAACAAGAATAAATGTGTAGATATTGTTACGTAGACACTCCATTACCAGTGCTGTTTGATATGTTCTACTCTTTTTCTATTCTCAGGAGCAAAAAGACTCCGAGTATAAGTTAGACTTTGCTTATGGACTGATATCATCTTCCCAACAGCGGAATCCATCAGCTTCTGAACTTCTACAATGCTCAGCAGTCGCCCATCAAAGTCTGCTAGAAATTGTGCAGTTCCATAAAGATCATCCTTTCTTGCGCTCCCTTCTAACCTTGTGCCATCCTTCCCATACCCATTCTTTTCCAATGACTTCCAGAATGTTTGCCTTAACCTCCGCGTGAGCCACGATCTGACGACCCTCTTGCGAAGAGCTTCATTTTTACCTGCGGTAACAAATGAAGACCATAAGGGAGCCTGCCGTGTTTCCCAGCGCTCTTTGATCCGATCGAATAAAGGGTGGTGAGGCTCGTCAAGCCAGCGGGAAGCTGTATACGTGAAGGTGTGAGTAGGCGCAAATCTCAACGTAAATGGTGTAGGCTTGGGTGGGACGAAGATAATCTTAAGAACGCTAGTATCCTGGATTTTAGGAGATATGGCTTTGGAGAATCTGCTATATCTGGCAGACATGGTGTAGAAGCAGTAAAGGCAGAGCAAGATTCATTTTACGTCTGAGCTCATTAGTATCTCTTTCAAAATGCAAGACGGATGCTAACCTCAGCGCCTTTCAAGAGTGAGAACTTATTGTATCATCCATGGCAAAATCTCTAACCATATATTAGAGGAAAATGCCAAACCCAAGACAAAAGATAAATACCGCGAATGTCTAAATGCAGGTCAAAGAATTAGCGAACACTCATGCGCTAGCCTGTGACGCACCAGAACCCCCACCAGCGCAACCTCATCCGCTCGCATTTAAATAATTCGATTATTTAAGACTCGACATTTTCTCTGTCGAAACTTCCTCAAACGTAACCTTCAACTATAAAAACACCACATACGATATTTGATCAGAGCAGCCAGTCAACATGCCCAAGAACAAGGGAAAGGTAAGCGCTTTTGATGGCCACAGCCTCATCCTCTCTTCAAACCATCAACTAACGCAACATCCAACAGGGAGGAAAGAATCGTCGTCGTGGAAAGAACGAGAACGACAACGAGAAACGTGAACTCACCTTCAAGGAAGAAGGTCAAGGTACACATTCCTCCCACCTCTTCAAAAACATCCACTTACCCCTCATAGAATACGCACAGGTCCTAAAGATGCTCGGAAACGGACGTCTCGAAGCCCTTTGCTTCGACGGCTCGAAACGTCTCGCGCACATCCGAGGCAAGCTCCGCAAGAAAGTCTGGATCAACCAAGGCGATATCATCCTGCTGTCTCTCCGCGACTACCAAGACGAGAAAGGCGACGTGATCCTCAAGTACAGTGCCGACGAAGCACGGTCCCTGAAAGCTTATGGCGAGTTGCCTGAATCCGCGAAGATCAATGAGACAGATACATATGGACAGGAGGGAGATGGAGATTGCAATTTCGAGTTCGATGAGGATAGGAGTGATGAGAGCGATGATGATGGGAAGGGTGGCAAGGAAATTGATGTTGATGATATTTAGGGATAGAGTGGCGTGGAAAGAAAGACTGTCTTCTCTCTCAACCTCGTGGATGCGCGTCCTGTTCTTGATGGGCATTCCGAGAACCTCGACAGCAATTTTTCTTGTGTTTTGTTGACTAGCGGTGGGTGTGCAGTGGGAGAGACGTTGCACATCTATTGACTAGGCCTTTTACTTCTTTGTGGTGGGGTTGGTTCGGGATTTTGATCTTCTGCATCGTTCGATGGTGGCTTCTTTGGAGGCATTGTCGAGTGGTGAAGTTGGTTCATAGACTAAAAGACACTGCATTTACAACATTTCTATTGGTGATTTGCGATTTATGAAATTTAAAATTCTCATTGAATTGAACCATCCAAAACTCACTCGGAACATGAAGACTATAGGTTACTTGGTATAGTGATTCTCTTGTCAATCTCTTGAGTTAGAGTACGGATAGTGGACTTCAAGGATAGCCTCAAAAACATGAACTGCATTGCAAGTATCATTGCGACGTTTCTTTTATTATATCTCAACTAGACCTAACTCAAGTCTGCCCTGACATGAAGTCTTCCTAGTTCTAGTACCTCAGGCCAAGATCATTCGACACTGGCGTAAACTCCTTTTTACACCAAAAGTCCCCAGAAATGAAGAACCAGCTCCCTACCAATCATCGTCATCTGCTTCGTCATCTAAGAAATCGTATTAGCATATATTGAAAATCATGACCAAGAATATGTACTTACCACTAGTACTAACTTTCTGCTTCCTTTGTGCCAAAGCCTGAGCTAAGGCTCCTGCCAATCCACCACTATCCCCTCCCGAAGTCGCGCCAGCTGGAGGTAGTCCACTACCAGCTGGTCCAGTGTCAGAGGACCCTGGAACAATAGCAGCACTTCGGTCTCGAACTTTGGTTGGATCCACTTTCTTCAAAGCTCCGATACCACCCGCTTTCTGAATACCAGCTAATAAATTGGCACGATCACCCGTTGGTTGTGGTAAGGCAGGGACACCAGATTGATAGCCCGAATCTCGGTTGGGTGGAGGAGGTGGAGGAGCAGGAGGACCACCGGATTGTCCAGGAGGCGGGGGAGGAGGTGGTGGTGGTGCATTGTTGTTGAATGATGGCATAGGAGGTGGCGGTGGGGCGTTTGATTGTGGCAAAGGAGGTGGGGGGGGAGCGTTTGATTGGGGCAAAGGAGGTGGAGGTGGAGCGTTTGATTGGGGTAAAGGAGGTGGAGGACCATTGTCCCGTGATGGAGGTGGGGGTATAGGACGACTCGATGCAGGTGGTAAAGGTGGACCATTCGTTTTGGGAGGTAAAGGAGGGGGTGGGATTCCGCTCGAAGGTGGGACTGCGTGGGCATGAGATGGATGCGCTTGTTGTGGGGAATCTTGATTTCGCATAGGTGGAGGAGGTGGTACTGGCCCACGACTGGGAGTTGGAGGTGGTCCTGTAGATCTTGGCCCTGCGAAAGGTGGCGGGACGCCATATCTCGAGCCGCTCTCTCCTGGCTCATATGAATCGTCAATGGGAGTCTTCGGTGGCCTGGGAGGGGGTGGAGGACCAGGATTTGATACAGATGTAGCGTGTGGTCGTGGAGCTTTGTTGTTGGTCTGTGCAAACTTTCCAGCATCTGGCAATGGAGGCGGCGCGGCAAATCTTGGAGGCGGTGGTCCTCTGGGGGGTGAGGGTTCCCGAGGGGGAGTTGGCTCTCTAGGAGCTGGTTCAACCTTCGCTACTGACCTCCTTGCTGGCGGAGGGGCTGGCGGAGCTCCTCGGCCCCTACCAGCGGCGACGTTTTGAGGGCTTTCTGATCTTGTCCGTGAAGGGGCGGCTGGCGGTGGAGGTGGTGGTGGAGCCTTATTCCGCTGGTTTTCAATCCCATTAGGAGGAGACACAGCTTGTGCAGCTTGTTGTCCTTTGATATAATCTGCAATGAAATCCTGGTTATCCCGAATGAGGTCATCTGTAATACCCATGTTCTTAAGATCATCACCCCAAGTCACTCGCCAATTGGGATCGATGGCGTCCAGAGCAGCAAATTCTGATTTTATGCTGTCATGCCTATGGTGTTGTACTGACGGAAGAACGTAGCTTGGAGAATCCGGAGGTGACTGTATCGGAGCAGATGAATGTCTGTGTCCACCAAAAAGCCCACCCAACAAGCCATGTCGTTGCCCATTTGCAGGATGCCCTGAACCTCCAAATTGGGTCGCCTTTGTAGCCTTGCTAGCATTCTTCTCTCGGTCATTCATTTTCTTGAGGAATGTCTTTGCTTCCTTCTCATCGACAAATGATAATCCAGCAAGGCAATCCTCGGTCTCAAACGTGTGGAAGAAGGTTCGGTCTTGATTGTATGACCACGTATCATATATCTCCTGGTCCCATATCACTCCTCGTCCTGTAGGCTATTCAAAGTTAGCTTCACTACCCTTCGGAGACATCGAATGGTTACAAACCGAAATGTCTACAAGCTTGATCCAGTACGTATTCCCCACGAGATCGTTCGCCAGGACCGCTGCGCCTTGCAAACCTGTATATGTCCATCTGTTGCGATTGGGATAGGCGACATAAAGACGAGCTACAGCTACAGCCTGGATCTTATTCGAGGACTTTGGTACCTGGCGCTTCACCATCTCCTTGTCCTCCTCGGACAATATTGATGGCATTTTGATGCTTCAAAACTGACTGTGACTGGAAGTCGTGATCTAGGTTATCGCCTTCTCGAATTATCGTAGCGTTTCTTGGGATGTTCTCGAAACAAGGTATGGTCGTGTGGGAAATTGGGCTCCTGTTGTGCCAGTTACTGAGCGCATTGGAACGTTCAGCTATCCACCTTGGTCTTGCTGATGATAAATTTGACCCGCTGCAATATCACCTATGTCGAAGAAGCTGTGTAGTAATCGCCCGAGAAGGAATTGTCGCAGTCACAGTCACTGATCAAACGATGAGCTGGGATGAATGATATTGGTCGTGCCTAGCGATAATACGCAAGAAATCAGCCACGCGAAGCACAGCCACAACAAAGCAGTACTATATCCAAAGAATCAGGCTGCGTTTATAATTCTGAACATCAAACGCGCGTTCATCACTCTGTTCAATAGAAACCAACCACGACTACTCTCAAATGGCTGCCTCGATATTTCTCTCATCCAGGGGGAAGTGGCTGGGGCGAAAGTTTATTGAGAATCTAGAATCTACGTCACGAACAAAGAGAGGTATAAGACAGTCACGCTGCGAAATGGTTTACTTCAAAATTTATGGTGATATGTGCATAATATTCTCATTTATTCCTCCCAATCATTGTTATGATTTAGCTGTTGGTATCTTTTAATATTTTCCCATCCTTCCCTAAACACCGCTTGTGCATAGCTTCGTTCTTTCCACCATCATATCCTAGACTTCCTAGATACCGTCAGCGATCCATTGGTCAGGTCTGAGTACAATTCTCTCCCTCAACTCATACCGGAGAAGCATTACTTGTTCAAAGCCTCGGCCTTGGCTCTCCTCTCCTCCTTCGTACCCTCTTGCTCGGCGTTGATCTCGTTCGGGATGACGGGACCTGGATTTGCTTGGTGGTGACGGATCTCGACCTTATCACCCTTGGGCTCTTGGTGATGTAGAGGATGGTCGCTAGCGTTACTGTCGGTCTTGCTTGATGCGTTCTTCATAACATGTTCCGTTGCAGCTCCCGGTGCGCTATAGGTATATCAGTATGGGTTTCTCATAGATGTTTCGGAGCTGAGGAGCCGACTGGCTCTGAAGACATGTTTCAAGAGCTCGGCTCCTGAAATGTTGCAGAATCAAGGGCAAAATAGTACGTACTGATTGTCAGTTTCGTCTGGTCCGGCAGGCATTTTGATATTTTCTGAAGTAGATTTGAGGTTTCTGATACTTAGAAATTGCAATAGATTTGAATTATACAGTAGAGAAAACAAGGAAAGCAATACTTATAGCTTTTGCAGTGAATCCATGGCCCCCTCACCAAGGATCCTTAAAGGCATGACGTCGATTGCGGGCACTCTCGAAATCGCGTGAGATTTAGGCACTCGAGGCATTGCGCCAACTAATTGACACCTAAGATTTGGGGAAGGCAAAGTACTAGGGAATTTTACGCGTGTAAAATCCGGGGTATCTCGTGCCTACGTGATCAAAGTTTGCATTGCATTACTGTCTATGGAGCCCGTTGGACGAATATGAGCGCCTCAGATGTCTTCCGCGAACGGTGACCAGCAGCCGGTGAAGCTGTCACTACCTCTGGTACTGTTAAATTCTCTCTACCTTAAAATCATTGCTAAGCAAAGTCAGAAATATCAACAAGACCTCTTTCAAGAGCTTCGAGAAAAAGACGAGCTCGTCATCATCGCGCGAGGTCTGGCGTTGCTCCGACTTGTGACGAACCTTCTTCATTCACACGATGCCGCCGGCAACAACCTTATACTGCTGGTTGGGGCAGACGAGAGAGAAAATGGCTGGATTGGAGAATCTTTGGCCGAACATGCTGCCATTAGCATGTCTCCCAAGGCTAGAGGTTTGAGCGTGGTCAACACGGATGTCATGAGCGTCGGAACAAGAGAGAAGATGTATGCGCAAGGAGGAATCTTCAGCATCACATCTCGGATTCTCGTTGTGGACCTTTTGACGAGCTTGCTGGATCCTGAAACCATAACTGGTCTTGTGGTTCTACATGCCGAACGAATCGTTGCTACATCACTCGAGGCCTTCATTCTTCGAATATATAGGCAGAAGAATAAAGTTGGGTTCTTAAAAGCGTTTTCTGACAGCCCTGAACCATTCACAACAGGATTTGCACCTCTGTCTACTATGATGAGAAATCTATTCTTACGGAACGTCTCATTATGGCCACGGTTTCAGGTGGTCGTCGCCCAGTCTCTAGAAGGGAAGAAAAAGGCCGAAGTCATTGAATTGGAAGTTCCAATGTCTGAATCCATGAGAGACATTCAAAATGCAATTATGGAATGTGTGGAAGTCAGTATTGGAGATCTTAAAAAAAGCAACTCAGGTCTGGAAATGGAAGATTGGAACGTGGACAGTGCTCTTCATAAGCAATTCGATATGGTTGTGAGAAGGCAGCTCGATCCAGTATGGCACAGAGTGAGTTGGAAAACAAAGCAGATTGTTAATGACTTGACCGTCTTGCGTGGAATGCTTCACACTCTACTCACATATGACGCTGTATCTTTCAATCGACACCTGGACACCATCCTTGCTGCACACTCTCCGCCTCCAGGGTCAACTAGACAGAACCAATCCCCGTGGCTATTTCTTGATGCTGCTCATACAATCTTCGATACTGCCAAACGGAGAGTCTACACCGGAAAAGTGTCAAATGATGGTACTCAAGATATTGAATCGCTGAAACCCGTCCTTGAAGAGCAGCCCAAATGGGCAATTCTAGCAGAGGTGCTTGAGGAGATCGATCGCGATCTTTACTTCAATCCAGTGGTGAGAGACGACTCCAACGGTACCATCCTGATCATGTGTACAGACACAGCACAATGCCGTCAGCTGAAAGACTATCTACAAATCATGCATATCCGTCTTGAGACTGATGAAGCTAATGAGGATGATGAGAGCAAGGGTGAGCCTTCAGCGGCGTTTATGATGAGGAGAAAGCTGCGACACTATTTGAACTGGAAGAAAGAGTTCGCAAAGATTAGCGCAGCTCTGTTCGCAGAGAACCAGAGCGCACTGGATGGTGCCATAAGTACGAGGCCCGCAACAAACCAGAGCTTTCGCGGCAAACCTCCTGCCAATAAAAGAAGAAGAGTCAGGGGAGGTGGCACTACTGGTACTGGGCCCACGAGAGCGACCAATGGGAGTATATTAGCCTCAGAAGATAAGCCATTGGAAGTATCTACCTTGATGTCAGAGATCAAACCTACTCAAGCTGAGTCGGCGCAGAAGGAGGAGGTGATATCAGATCCATTGGAAGATATGGAAGATTATTACCAGCTCTACGACATGCAAGACCTTGTCGTTATTCACGCCTACGATGGCGATATGGATGAGCACGTTCTTGAAGAGGTTAAACCTAGATACATCATCATGTACGAACCGGATACCGCCTTTGTCCGTCGTGTGGAGGTCTACCGTTCGTCTCACAACGATCGTAATGTACGAGTTTACTTCCTCTATTATGGTGGCTCTGTGGAAGAGCAACGATACCTTTCTTCAGTACGTCGCGAGAAGGATGCATTTACAAAACTCATCAAGGAGAAGTCGAGCATGTCAGTTGTCATGACGCTTGATGCACATGGCATTGAAGATCCTCAAGAAGCATTTCTCCGCACAATCAATACTCGAATTGCAGGTGGTGGTCGTTTAGCGGCTACTGCACAACCTCCACGAGTAGTTGTTGATGTACGAGAATTTCGTTCTTCACTACCCTCTCTTCTTCACGGAAGATCTATGGTAATTGTGCCATGTATGCTTACCGTTGGGGATTATATCCTCTCTCCTAATATATGCATCGAGCGAAAGTCCATCAAGGATTTAATATCCTCTTTCAAAGATGGCCGCCTCTATAATCAGGCAGAAACCATGCTTCAGCATTACAAATCACCGATGCTACTCATCGAATTCGACCAGAATAAATCTTTCACCCTCGAACCTTTCGCTGATCTTTCCGGATCTCTCTCCTCCATGTCGTCGAACAACGCGTCTTCCGACCTACAATCTAAACTTGTTCTCCTCACCCTCGCATTTCCTAAACTTCGAATTATATGGTCATCATCGCCATATCAAACAGCTGAAATCTTCGAATCATTGAAGACGCAAGAACCAGAACCGGATCCCATTCAAGCCGTCAGGATTGGGCTAGAAGGTGGCCAGAAAGCCGAAGATCAAAGCTTCAATAGGGAACCCCAAGAGATGCTGAGAGTTGTGCCTGGAGTAACAGGGAAGAACATTAAGAATCTTATTGTTGAGATGGGCAGTATAAAGGAGATCGCAAATGCTACTGTAGATGAATTGGAGCCTGCTGTCGGTAAAGCAGCGGGGAGGCAGATTTATGGGTTTTTCAATAAGAGCGTACTTGAATGATAAGTAAATGCAACTGATATCACAGGGAACATGTCAGTTGCTTGATAGATTGTCACGAAATCAGGTACCAGAATCACATTCAAAAGCTCGATAAGGTTGAGACAATACATCAATCTCATTATCATTTCGTATCAGAAGACGAGTAATTCGCATCGTGGTCTAATGCCGGGTATTATAAGGAAAGTCCATCACGCAAAATAATCATTAACCACCATTGTGCAATCCGTCCACACCCTTTCATATCCATCCCTAACGATCTATGCACAAATCCATGCATGCATGTAATTGATATTTCTCCCCTCTTTCAAGTACAAGCAGAAATAGAAGACCGAGTATATCGATAAGGACAGAACGCCCCCTCTCTCAGAGAATGAAAGAGAGGTGGCTGGAGGGAGTACTAGACCCTACTCGTCGTTCCTCTGTGGCGTCGGCCTCCTCCCCGACCACAGGTCAAGCATGAGATGATGATGTCGAAGAACGCGGCGATGGCGCCGATGATGGCTTGTAAGACGCTGGCGATGCCGTTGACGATTGCCATGAGGCAGGCACCGATGGTGCGGAAGAGGGAAGTGATCTATTTGTTGTTAGTTAGAGATTAGTTTCGTGGAGGTTGAAATGGAAATACTTACGCAAGATACGACGGCACCCATTTTGAGATTTGTTGCGCGGTGCGACTTTGCTTGTGCAGGTTTTTGCTGGTTTGTTGGCGAAGACTCAAGATGATATGATCTTGAGAAGAATGGTTTGTTTTGTAGATTGGTAGAGAGTGTGAAGAAGTGAAAAGAGAGAGCAGGCGAAGATCTATATACTCATCACAAACGAAAACCCAATCTTACGAGCGCGTCATACCTATCGAGCATTCGACTGTCAAATGCCATGCATTTTTTTATTGATCGACCAGGATCAATGGCCAACATTTCTCTGACGTAGCTATCTGCTCATCCCTTGAACATCATCGTGTGATTGCTATAGGCCATGAAACTTTACGCGAATCTTATTTTTTTGCTTGACAGGGAGGCGGTTGGTGGGATGTTGTTTAAGGTGTGGTTGAAATCAAGAAAATCCTGCATATTGAAATGGCATGTTGTTACAAGGAGGAAAGGATTGCCATAGTGGATCGTCAGCTAGCGGGGCAAGCCACATCATGCGCCACAGTTGGTTTTGCTTTCACGAGTCCGGTCTCTGAAAATCGGGTAGAAGATGTCACTGATTGGTGATCTTGTAGCTTTTATGGGATATCCCACTTTTCGGTATCTGATTCCCTTCTTGTGATCCCTTCCCTCGTATATAGTGTGACGTTTTGTTCGGCGAGGTTTCTCCGAATCCGCATAGCAAAAATCATGAGGTTAGAGCAATGACGCACGCGGCTACAAAAGCCAAGTTGCAATCTTGGCAGTAAGATTTGACGCACAGGTATACTTTATTTTAGACGGGAGCGTCTCCGAAAGCAAGGAATTAATGTGATGAGCTATAGTAGCTTGTATAGAGATGAAACATTGTTTTCTGCATTAGTTCCCCCTTTTCAACGCCACAAAGGTTGGTCTCTATCCCAAAAATTGATATACTAGTAGTATAAAATAGTCTGAAAGTGGCTACGAAGTACTTTTAGATATTCGACCATTGATTTTTGATACCTCACATTCAGATTCAATCGTGAACCGATACGTATGGAGTTCAAGAGGACTGGGCTCTTGCTTCCTTTTCAAAAAATTTCCTTCTCTTTGAGCTAAAAGTTCCATATTCATAGTTACTTTGAAGACTGCTTCTTCTACCTCGGGCAGCGGATGTCCCATCATTTTGAAATCTCGGAGTTGCCTTAAATGGGCAAGAGGATGAGTACACTTGCGCAGTGTCAGATCGTAGATAGCGGCAGGCGATGGGGAAGCATAGGTCGAATAGAGCAATGCATTTTTTTCGAGAAATGGAGTTTGACTGGTAGCCAGGCGGAGAGTTTGCAGGTTTGAGTTCTCACTAAATCGACCGAATATGCCGTGCAGAAGATGTGAGTCTGACCATGTATATGCGATCCATAGCCAGGTTATTTGATCCACGAAGTCTTTCCTAATTGAGTTAAAGAGACGTATGCATGCCGATGGATCTTTAAATCTGAATGGTTGGCATTTGTAAAATAATGGTCGAGCCTCGTTATAGAATAGACGATTGGCATGAGACAAGCCAGAGCCGCAATGACAGCTAAAATTTCGAGGGCATCGACTTCCAAAATTCGGAGATGTCCCATGGAAAAGGAAGCTGTATATTTGTTGTCGGATTTCCAAAGGAAGTCGGAGGATGCCAGGAGTAGCTACAGGAGTCCTCTCTGAGCCATTTGCGTAAGCAAGACCCTCATTTGATTTTGGGATGCTTCTATCTTGCGAATATGTCGTCTCCTCCGGCTTTTGGAGGAACATGGTTGAACGCTAGAGACATGATCAGCTTCGACGGGAGAAAAATTAGTCTTGGTTTATGTACTTGTCAATGATGTGGGAGAAATTGCCCAGATCAACTGAGACACCTCGTTGAAAGAGAGTCAAAGATGCTTCAAGTCCTTCATATAACGAACGTCAGTCAAAGTATAAGCGTAATATGTCAACGAAGAGGCTCGGTCCCGCTGGGGGCCCTAAGGTACCCATACAATATCACGTGCATGTGGGTCAAGGATTTCTATGCAAGGCTGACGAGATTTTGCTGAAAACAATCACTTCCCAGACATGCACAAAACGGCAATCAAAATTCCTGGGAAACGAACTCGCGATACTACAAAAGCAGCTGTGATTGCTAGGAAAGCTCTGGCAAGCATTCCCATTCTTTCGGCCCATTACGTCTACATTAACCTAGCCACAGCATCGTCCTCGAGGTCGCCCTCTCAAAACAAAAACCTCCAAGAAAGATGATGATGCCCCCGCACCTCTTGGCAAAGAACCCAAGAAACGATCCTTGAAGAACATCAAATCAAAAAGAAAGATGTCGAATTTAGAAAAATTGCCCACAGAATTGCTCCAGACGATTTTCCTCTACTCCTTGAATCTTGACCTGCCGAGAGCTAGCCCAGTGATTGCTGGCAAGTTGAGCAGTGAGGTTATTTACTCGCGGACGATTTTTGCTGCGTTCGGCCCAACCTGGAAACAAAACTATGGACTCAGGAGAAGCATGCATTCCAGTGGGGATATACCCAGCTTTGTCGACCCTATATCACAGGTCGGGTTTCTGAAATGCATATTTTAATATCTCAAATGTATTAACAGCCGCCAGTCTTCCATTCTACGTTGTCGCTGGGCTTCACTCCAGACTCTACTTACTATCAGAGATGCGTGGCTTGAGAGAAGTGGATCTGAAGAGGGGATTGAACCTATCTGTAAGTTCTTCGTTCTTGTAGCCCCTAAAAATGAAAAGCTAAATGAACTCAGTTTTTAATTGTGATGAAGACCCAAATTCAGGACAATCAACACAAGGCCGATTCTTAAATCCAGCTGGCGCAAGTCCTTCTGAAATTTTTTACCAAGATTTCAATTCATTTTCAGACATCATCTTAAGCAAGAATATTTCCATGCTGCAACGTACCTCTTGGGATACATATATGGACGTCGAAGATGGAGTAGAAATCCCTCCGAGTCTTCTAACAGGCCCCTGGACAGAGGAGATGGTCAAGTATCTCTTTTGGATGGTGAAGTCTGGTGCTCGGCTCGAGTGGCTCACGTCTACAAGTGGTGAAGTAAGTTCAATCTCCGCACTCTTAGCATTTATTTAGACTTATCAAAGCAGCTTGCTCAACTGGGTCTCAAAAACGCAATCGCCACGGGGGATTTACGTATAATTCACCTGCTGCAATGGGCAGGAATTAGTGAGAGATTCGACCGAGAATGGCTCATCTGGGCCCTCCAAAATGCTGGTGGAGACAGACTCATTGTGATGAAATCATTGCTTTTTCACTGCAAGGTGTCTCAGCTAGATGGTTATAAATTCCAAACAGCCATGCAGAAATTTCGGGACAAGGCTGAACGGGAATCAGACCAGGCGACTGTTGAGTTCATCACGGAGCTCGATACTTATCGGGCTGCTGATGACTTCATTTCTTAGATAATGCATGTGAGATTTCATGGAGTTGTGATTTTCCCTTATGGGAAATTGATGCAATGTGATTGGTTGGATCCAGCTTTACGCGAAGCTCGAAATATCTCAAATTTAAGATGTGCCACTCAATTATTCAACCACCCATGCCAGCAGTTACACCCCTCAATCTAGGGTCATTATAGCTCCTCCAGCTGCTATGCAGTCCGCTCTGCATACTCCTGTGCCATCATCTTCTCTGCTCAGATTCTTAAAGACGCAATCTGAAGGCGTCTGCTTCTTCAGTCCCAATACTCGACCAGCTTTCGTATTCGATCACGCAGCCCCTCGAGGACCTCATCTAAAAGCACGCCTTGCACATAAAACCTTGAAATCTATTACGAGATGCATTTCGACCACTGTCCCACGGCAAGCTACTGTTGAGGCTGGGTTTCTGAACCTCGATTTTCTCTGGCCTCGTTCAGCCGCCTTGGCCCTTCGCCCGCAAGGTCGAAGTATATCCAGAACTAAGTTACCGATACAAGATCATCCTTCTGGCGCGTTACGAAGCTCCTCGACACGTACGGGGAAATGGCAGGAGTGGCATCGCAAGCTATGGGGCCAGACATCGAAGAAAGGAGGGAGACCATTACGCCCAGATGATCTACCGATTCTGGAGGAGAGCAGCGATTCGGCATTTCGTATGGGTCACCGAATATCCGCAAAAGCAGCAGCTCAGCCAAAACTTCGTTGTACTGAACTAGATGAAAATGGCAATGTGGTTCTAGCGAGTGGAGAGTTCAAGAAGAGCGAGCTTATTGCTAAGGTACGACCATAGAGCTTCTATATTTCAACCAATTACAAGACTGACAATTATCCTAACAGTATGGGCTCCTTCCCCGCGATCTTCGAAAGATTGACTCGAGTCTGCTTCCTCACATCCTAATTCGACCTTCTGCGATCCTCATCAACCTCCTTCATCTCCGCGTTCTAATAAAATCTAACCGCGTCCTCATATTCGATGCATATGGGTCGACAAACTCTTATAATCAGTCCGCGTTTATATATGATTTGGAAGATAAACTGCGCCAGAAGCAGAATTCCCCTGCCGCTGGCGGGCTGCCCTACGAATTTCGAGCTCTGGAAGCTATCCTGATCTCAGTGGTGTCAAGCCTCGAGAAAGAATTTGAAGGTGTCAGAGAGCCGGTTGTGACGGTCCTTAGACAACTAGAGGAGGACATTGACAGGGACAAGCTGCGGCAGTTGCTTATTTACTCAAAAAAATTAGGCACGTTCGAGCAAAAGGCGAAACTTGTTCGAGATGCGATAGACGAGTTGTTGGAAGCGGATGATGACTTGGCAGCAATGTATCTGACTGAGAAAAGCCATGATCTAATTCGCGGGGAGGATGATCATACAGAGATAGAGATGCTGTTGGAGTCGTATCATAAGCTCTGTGATGAGATTGTGCAAGAGTCTGGAAATCTTGTCTCGAATATCAGGAATACGGAAGAGATGTGAGTTCCTCTCCACAATTCACGTTCACTCACTGACTCGAGATCAGCGTGAAAGCTATTCTCGACGCAAACCGGAACTCCCTGATGCTCTTAGACCTGAAGTTTTCCATTGGAACTTTAGGAATCGGTAGTGGAGCTTTTATCGCCGCTGTGTACGGCATGAATCTGAAAAACTTCCTTGAAGATTCAGATATGGGCCTCTTGGGTATCACCGGGGTTTGCACTGTGTTTACGGCAATAGTTTTTGCGTGGGGGCTCAACAAACTGAGGAAGGTGCAGAAAGTTAGCATGTGGGGAGAATCTGGTAGGAAGGGTCCAAGCTGGAGACATGCAGAGGGCGGCGTGAAAGGGGACTTGGATATTGGTCGAAGAGAGCGGATGGAGAGGCAGCGCAGACTCAAGGAAGAAAGGGCGAGCGCACAAGAGGACGCGAGAGGCCACCTCTTGCAACAGCAGCAGAGACAGGCTCTTGCTATGGCTATAAAGACAAGGAAGTAATTGTATTGTGGAGTCCACATGAGCATCATGGAAGGCGTTGGTTGTATCAAGAGAGGCTGGGATGGCGTTTGGCGTGGCAGTAGATAACTAGATGGATAGAATTCTACGATCTTCTCTCCCTTTTCTCCTTCGTCCTTACCCAAAGTATGGGTCAATTTAATCCTAGATATCTAATGTCTCACATGAGTTCAAGCATCTAGCCTTATTCTAAAGGAAATGAAAGTCTTCCAGAATCTCCGGAGAGATTCACCCAAAATGAACACAAACAGCTCAGTGGCGTTAAAAGAAAACAATCCTTCGAACGCTTTCCACATGATTGCAAAACTCTAGGGGTTTCGGAGTCAGGGGCGAGGCCCCGATCTCTGAGATCGAGGCTTGGTATGATCTCACAGAACACTTCCTTTTGGCTGTCATGTCAAACTGTCTTAACTGGTTAGTGTGACTCTATCTTCTGACTTGCTTGCGCGTTTCAATTGGAGCAAAATCAGGGTTTACAAGAATGCTATCGAGATCTAGTGCGTTCCTTTGTCCATGTACTTTACTCGAAGTTTGTTAGCTGAGATCCCCGGCAGGCATTCTCTAGTGTACTACGTCACAGGCGGGGCGGTGGGCTCGACCCCTCGTCAAGCGAGGCTGGCTGGTAGAGAGGTATATAGTTGCCAACTTGCTCTGCGGTACGGAGGTAATTACAATTCCACAAACAATCATACCAATCTACACTGCAATCAGCCCGGGCACAGATAAACCAATCATTAACAATGGAGACCATCAAGTAAGTATTTTCCTTAGGTGCCTCTGCCTCTCATCTTCTCATGGACTACTTTGCCCCTTTATGTGTGTTGCATGCTGGGAAGCCTTCGCCATGGGCAACACCATCTTGCAAAAGTCTTGCACAGAGATGCATTCTCCGATAATCAGAAGAGTCCATGGAGGAATTGGCTTGGCAGTCTGAACTCACATCAAGCAACATCCATGTGTACCTGAGCTGACCTCTACCTTCCAGGCAAGCAGCCAACTACGTTTCCGAGACTATCCAAGGTGCTGGGTCTGAGGCCAGCAAAGAGGCCAACAAGGGTACGCTTCCCTTCCACTATACCATACACAACCAACCTGCTGACAATATCTTTTTCAGCCGTCGCCAAGGACTCGGACGCAAGCTTGTCCATCCGTGCCCAAGCTGCTGGTGACGCTCTTGGTGATAAGGTCGATCAACACACTCACGAGGTAAGTAATCCTTCACATCATGAAAGATTCGGACTTCGATTTCTGACATATTTATTGCAGACTAAGGCCGATGTCCACAAGGAGGCTGCCAAGCACTAGATATCTCGTTATAGATTGTTGACGGCATAGATATGGTGAGCGGAATGCGTTGCAATGCTTTGTTTCACAATAGGTTTACTCTTAGCTAGTTTGCTACGGCGATGAGCTATTGAGTGGAGGCAATTAATGATACCATGATTTCCCTGATATCTCATTCCATATTATATATGTTTGTGTACTTGATATTGGATACATGTTCCTTTGGTCAGTAATGGCATTGGTGTCCCTTCCTTTCATGGTACTTTTGCGAGGACACATACCCCCTTGCGCTTTCCCGTTTGATCCACTTCCATTTCGGGAAAGTGGGATACTCACATTATCTTCCCACCTTCCTTTACGAAGGAGAAACCGGATTCCTATCTCAACTCAATATCCAAGCACCTCATAATGTAGGACATTCAGACACACTTCTACAAATTGAATGTCGGCCAGAGCCTCCTGGTTTCAGCTACGAGCACAATGGCCGGTCAGTGACCAACCGACTCCCCTGATTCAACTCTTATCCACTCTCCAGATCTTCCCCTGGGCGAAGACGTCAGGGTATAGTACCTAACAGGAATAAGATCTCGAGAACGGAACCGATCGCTCAAAAGTTCGCACATACAAGCTTTCGTGCTCGCGATGAACAGTCTTCTTGAGAAGTTTCAAGCCTCAGCTGCGTTGGGTTCCCACTCATGGTACTTTAGGAAAGCACTTGGGTGGGGCGAAGAATTGAAAAGACAACTCCCTTGCCTTCTTCAAAGAGCTTCGCAATATTCTAAGCGTGAATGCTAAATCCTAATTATCACTCGCAATTAATTTATATTACTCAAAACACTGCCATGCAAATGTCATCTACAAGACACTTCCCGAAAGTGTGGGACAGAGAGGCCTCATAGTCAGGGCCCCTTCTCAACATAATGATGGATGATGGGTACAAAAGAATGCATTAATGGCTTCTATAGTTTTGCAATGGAAAGCTTCATTGTTTTCTTGATGTCTTGGATCTCTAGCTGCTAAGTGGTTATCCGCACAAATGGTGGCGGTACTCCCCCAAACGACTGAAGAAATGAAAACTCGAACAATTCTATGGCAGTTCTAGATTGCTCGCGGTCTCAACATGATATTTGCCGACCATCCTGCCAACCCAGGGATATTAGACATGAAGGAGGTTGGAAAATATTGGCATTGTCACCAGACTTGACCTTGCATATCTGAATTCCGTGGTTTCGGCTAGAATTTTAGATGCGAGGAGAGCTCCTCCGTCTGCTTGCATGGCCCTCTTGTTAGCGCTTTTCGTTGAGTCGGATATATATATATATTTATTTATTTATTCAAGCAATGGAAGTATGTGATGCAAACAACTGGAACATTGACGGTTAGTGTCACATGTGTGCTCAGCTTTAGCAGTCTCGGTAGTCATAGCATAAATAGTCCTGTCTGGTACTAGAGCATGCCTTAACTAGTTGAAAAGGTAGGATGTGCTGAGACTTTGTGGTAGTCAACCTTCCACTGCCTGAGATTACTTTTCTCGATTGTCCTAATACTGGGTCTCGATACAGCAGTGTGTTCCCTCTTGGTACTCCATTGGGCGAATTACCCGTCAATTATCTCAAGGCTTCAGGTTATGTCTAGTCAGCAATTCGTAAAAATTAATTATAATTCTTTTTCCAAAAACGATGTTATTAAAAGACACCATGTATACAAGGTACACTTCAAATAAAGGCCTTTAAAATATATTAAACCTTTCTTTTCTAAGGTGTTGGGGATTGGAAGTATAAAATAGTTATTGAAATATTTTATATAGGTTCATGAATTAGTAGGTTTCTAAAAATTCCTGAACCTCGTTTGGAACCCAAAGGGCCGTACCAAGCGTAGAGGACTCTCCTTGCATCTAGAGGGTTACTTTCTCCAACGAGAAGGAGATCAAAGTGTCATGAATTTCATGGAGCGTGATGCGTGTTGTCCTCAGCAGTGTCTGCACCGCGCATAGATCAGGGGCTGGGATGTTGTTGATGTAGGCATCATGTATGAGGAGAATTGGATGATTCGTGTGTTATGAGCGCAAGTAGTCACTATAGAAGTCCTTACTCTCTCTCGTGGGGTTTTCTGCGATGTTGCTAAGCTACCTCTATTAAAAATACTTACATATTCTTAAGGTGAATATAGCCCCACAGCTTCTCTTCTTGACTAGGTATGATTTCGAGCTCTTTTGCGGATTGTCGGGTTCTATAGTTTACCTCGCAGATGGTGAGAGCTTATTATTGAAGATTCTTTAAATACATGAGTTGAATGTGCTACAACTTTTGGGACAATGAAGAGCATTTACCATGCGAATCCTAAGCTTGATCCCGGAGTCTAGGAAGTTGAAACGTGCTACTGCTTGTTGGTCCTCGACATCTAATTTCACTTACAGTACCTCCAGTACACTTTTCATACCTAATATATTCTTGAACATCAAATATCGCTCTTCTGTCCCATCAGTTTCTTCAAGATGAAAACGGCGTCAACTCCATTGTTGGTGTAGTAGTAAAGCCTTAGGCTATGAGATCCTTTTCTGGCGTATGACTCTTGTCCAGAATCAGATGTCAGCATCCGGTACTTTGATTGTGCTATAATACCTGGCATCTTCTACCTAGAGCTTCATGACTACGAGTATATGGAGTTCGACAAAGTTTTATGCCCGAAGATTCCGCAGGAGAGCAGGGCCAAGATGATGTCACGATTGAAGGAGTTGAGTTCCAGTTGAATCAAGCACTGAGGTCAAGTAAATTCCGGACCTCGAAACTCCCCTTCTCCTGTTTCCACCATGTTTAAACTACAGAAATCGTGGACTTCGAATAACTTGATCTGGGAGTCCTGATCCTGCTGGTAATTCCATATGGAAACGAGAAATTCAATCTGACTTCAGCAATGATATACAGAAATGTAAGTTAGCAAAGTGACACTCTTAAATTTCTCATTCGTATCAACGACGACAGGCAAATAGTCAACGATAAAAAGTCATTGAACGACAAAATTGTCGAAATCTATAGGCGACCCAAAATAAGAGACACTCAGCGGGACCTTGTGCTCTGAAAACGCAACCTAAAGAAGGTCGACAGTCTGCAAGATAAAAATACTACTTTCATATCACATTTATTTCGAGGCACCAATACCTATTCGAATTAATGCCACTCGGCGTTCAAGAATTTACTTCCTCAGTCTGCAGAACCCTGACCCCGAGCTGAGATAAAAATAGAAACCCGCGAACGAACGTTGGCCCGCCCTACCCCTGCTTACATGATAAGGCGTTGTACGAGTTTCAAGCTGTCAGAACCTTATGACCATTTGAGAAGCCTCTGCATTCAATTATCCCGAATGAGAAAGATACGATCGGCATTTCCGACGAATCTGTAAATCTCACCTAATCCGTAAAATCCAACGGACAACAACACCTGAGCGGGTAAGAATAATGTTGCATCGTAGCTTTCATTATCAATTCACTACGTCGTACAATAATGGCCCTGCCTTATCCAAGGGCCATTCATATATCCTCATATACTATACGAACATAGAACAAACGCCATCAAATGCAATATGCCTGGCTCGGGAGCTATCCAACCAAGCTCTCTTTCCAACAATGGGCTCGAGGGCCTTCCTGCCTTAACGCCAAATGCATGAAGTTTGCCGCCTCCTCCCTTGACGCGAGATATATCGATCGTATCTCGATGAATATTGTGCTCCATCTGATCGATGTCATAAATAATGTGCTTCCATCTCTAGATATCGCCAGATGTAGACGTTATATCGAGATATTTCATCATTCCATGTCATTTCGTAGAGGCCGGTCAGTCGGTCAGTAATATAAAGAGAAATGGTTGTTGATCTTCATTCGATCACCATTTTCCTTTGCCCTCCTACCATCGTCCATCCTAACGCCTTTAGGGCGTCGCGGTCGTTCGCTCGTATTATCGTGCAAGCTGGCAACATGGGATTGTTGGGATCTACGTGAGATGCGTCTTTTGCAGCTTGTTCGATGGCGTCCATTTCCTCCTTGCAATCCTGTTGATCCAGGGGACAAACAACTATTGGTTGCCGCAGTAAAATATCTCTAGAACCTGACATATGGGCCTATAAATGTTAGCCGGTTGCCTTGGAGCTCCGCACATTGACTTGCCTTGATTATTAAAAAGAACTCTATCTTGTAGAGAGTTCCGGTAGTTGTAAATGAGTTGACGGAATACATAGGAAATGCCGCCTTTCCTCGACGAATAATTCCCTCCGGATCTCGTAACTCCTTAGATGGAAATACCAAACCTAGATTCGTAAAATAACCAGCTTCCGGCATCCTCACTCCAACTGTTTGCGTATGCTTCGCAATTCGATTGACCTTTTTCGTTGGTTCGTCTCCTTCCGGATTATAGGTGATTTCCTCTTCTATCCCGATCGTGATCTTATTTATCACGACTTTCTTTGCTTTATTCAACCAATCCGGATTTGGCGATAGCTTTATGTAGACACTCACAGGATCCAAAGGTCCGTAGGACCACCTCGGCAAAGATATCCCTAATGTCACCAGGTGATCTGCTGTCTTCTCCGCGGCCTCCGGCCGATTGTACATCCCAAACGTCGATAACGTATCGTACCTTTGTATGGGTACTGGAAACGCGAACTTCTTTTGCTCCTGGCCCTGCTGAACCGTGACCACTAGCTCATAGAAGGTTTCTGCCGTCCTACTAGGGAGTTGCAATGATGCCGGAGGTATGCGCCTATTACTTTCCTCTCCTCCTCTCCCAAATGGTATGAACAAAACGAAGGGCAGATCCATTAACACCACACTTTCCGATTCCCTTCCAGCATGACACCTAAATAGCAGCAACTCCTTTCCAACAACATCTGTTGTTTCTCGCCGAGGCGTCCCAAGATGCTTCTTCGCAATTGATTCCGCAGATGGATGTATTGTTTCTCGTCTTTGTAAACATATCCGTACCAGAGATATCGCAACGGGCGCAGAGATACCAGTGAGGGGTCTGATCTCTACCTTACCCTCTATGCGAGGCTGCCAGATATGATGTCAATAAATCGTCCTGTAGAGAGCAACAAATTTGTATAGCTTACCAAGGTCGCTGATATTCCAGGATATCCTACGAGAAAATTACTGTTTGGCGGCCCCGAGACTCTGACGAATACAGCCATCTTGTCTGGAGGCTGCCGCCTCTACGCGGTTTGCGCCAAGTTGTATCGCTGTCGGCAGACAGAATATGGTGATCGTGATCTGGGGATCATATGGGGTATATCGATGTTGTAAGGATGCGCTGGTCGTTCAACGAAAGCCTTAGAAGGTCGTAAGGAGCTCGTCGTCAGCATATGAGAAGGCTGTTGGGAGTTAGACCGGCTTGTCGATATCGCGGGTTCGTCTAAAATTGAAGCTGAGAGGCGTTTCTGGTGGAGGAGAGGATATTCAATAATTCATAAGCATTTATCATGAATTTGACCTGATTTACAAGGGGCGTACTGTCATATTTCTTGCGAATGGTACAAGCACCGGCTTGCTTGTCCATGTCGTTTATGAGAGATCGCTAATCTCACCCCGCCCTCTTCAATGCTCTCGATCCACTCGTTTGTTTTGCGGAAGAACGAATTCCTTCAGCCTTACAGCATGAAACTACATCAATAACGAACATGTTGAAGGGGCCCAATAGGTTTCACAATGTCCGTCACTCTACACACAAACCTAGGTGATATCAAGATCGAAGTATTCTGCGAAAGTGTGCCAAAGACAGCGGAGGTAAAGATAAACTCCAGCCGATCTCGAAATAAAGCCAATCTAATCGTGCCGCAGAATTTCCTCGCTCTCTGCGCCTCGGGCTATTACGATGGCTCTCTGTTTCACAGACTCATTCCTCATTTCATGATTCAGACTGGGGCGCCGCCATCACAACCAAAGGGAGGTCAATCGATATGGCAAGAGCCTTTTGAAGACGAGATTCGACCTGCGCTTCACCATAATGCGAAGGGGATTGTCAGTATGGCAAATAAAGGCCCGGCTACTAATGGCAGTCAATTTTTCATCTGCTTTGATAAGGCACCGCATCTGGATGGCAAGAATACAGTGTTTGGACATGTACTCGGCGATGATGGTTTGGCGACGTTGACGAAGATGGAGGGCGTTGAGGTGGACAAGAAGAATCGTCCGAAGAAAGAGATTAAGATTGAAAATATCACGATACATGCAAATCCTTTGGCGGACTGAACAGATTCTGCTGGTCGACTCTCGAAGATTTCGCGGTGGAAATTTTAGGATGAGAAGGTCCGTCCGGTGCTTAGAAAGTCATCGGGAGCTATGTTACGCTTCTGCAATGCTTAGAGACTATCTCCAAAGCAAACTAGGATAGAAGCAAGAGAGGCGGGGGGGGGGGGATCTTCACCCGGGAATATTTTCCAGAATGGGGGAATAATGGAGAGGGTTGGCTCTATTTGGCACTCAAGCTTGCGATCCAAGCTGGCTGATCCAGCTTCTGTCATATATAGAGCAAGCAGGCCCACCAAAATAAGAAACTTTTTCCACCTTCACTTGAAGACCATTTATCTCATATTGAAGTAAGTGACAGAATGGTTGGGCTCTTCGAGGCGTTTTTGTCCTACCTGGTCCTGTTTTTGGATTTGAGCTCAAATGCAGAAAGTCTGACATTAGAAGTTGCTTTTGACTGCCCACAGTCGATAACGGAGAATACCTGGAAAAGTCTATATAAAATCATTGGGCAATGTTAATAGAGCATTATATTGTAGGCTGTGTAGACTTTCCTAGATCCACGTATCCTGAAGGATTGTCTCATATGATTGTATATTTAACTGCGCCTCCTATTCCTGCTATTGTTTATTCTAAGTAGACTAGGTAAGAAGTTCATAAAGAGCTCGTACGGATGCCCTAATCTCTGGCGACAGGACTGTGCCGGCATCTAAATGCTGAAGGGAAACCGCTACCCGAAATTTATTCTTGAGTTTCAAGTTCGTACAAAATCTACGATAGGAAGGATATAGAAGTCAATTGTATACTGTCGTTGTACAAGTCCTGCCGCTAATTCTATGTTCACTAATGCTCCTTAACGCCATAGGCACAAGTGAACCTCGACCATGTGCACTTCTGAACCAATCTCGAACTCCAAGGAATTATGCAAGGCAAAAGGAGAGCGCAAGGCTTTGCGCGAATCCAACGAGTAGAAATATCAACATGAATCTAGGGTCAGCGCATGGGAGGCGGTTGCTGTCCCATGCCCAATCCCAAAAGCTCTTTCATCAAATTAGCATGTTAAAAAGTCATTTTCTTTGCTGAGAGCTCTGGAGCTGGGAGCTGTTTCAAGAGCCGAGACAAGAGAGCAAACAGACGTGATCCGTTTACATGCTCCTGAGACAGCTCCCCCTCCGGAGCTCCCATACGAAAAAAATAGCAATTTGCAAGGGAATAAAACGAACCGAAAATCATGGGGTTGATCTCAACAGCCAGCCAGGCAATTCCTTTACTAGTCAGGTGAAAGACTCTCAAATCGTATACAAGGCTCAGACTTACCAGTATACACAACGAGCTTAGTAACCACCTCAACATCATATCTCACCCGAGGCTTTTCTAGTCTAGAAAACATCTCTTTTTCTGCAAGCTCGTCCTGCTGTCCAAGAACTATATCGGCATCTTCTTCTTTTTTATCGTCCTCCGGCCTAAGTGGTGGTGTCGCAGGCGTAAATAGTACATGACCTTGGCCCATCATCTGCTCATAAGAGCCGATGCTTGACTGCGCAGGGGTAGGCAAATTTCCAGCCCCTTTGACACTGAGTGAAGCTGATACTCCTGATGACTGTGAAACAAGACCATCTGCATCATCTTTCTTTGATGCTGATGAAAAATAGTCTTTCGATGGACTAGGAGATCGGTTCGTCGGTGATATAGGATCAAATTCACTGGAGCTGGTCAAACTATCTCTTCTCCTTTTTTCTCGATATGCCAAAGTCTCGTAAGCATCGGCAGCGGATTGAGGACCGATGGACACAGAACGACCGCGTCCAGGGTGACGAATCGAGGTCAAAAGGCCAGGCAGATCAGAAACAGACGGCATGACATTGTCTACCTTTAGTCTGGATGGAATTTTCTTATATTCTGAAGCGGGCATGAAGAACTTGCGCGGTAAGATGAAGCCAGACTTTTCGATCACTCTGAATAGGTGGGGTAAGAACTTCAGCATTGCTGGCTTCATGAATTCTTTCCAGGCGATGATCACAATAACACCCAAGACCACCCGTAAAATTGTTGTAGCCCAGCCCATATGTTCAAGATCGAACGGTACTGTAGCTGGTACAGGAACATCCCAAGCCCAATTCCCAGCTGCGTAATGCCAACCACCAAGTTCAATGCCTATCATGACGCCTGCAAATGCAACACTGTCATCAAAGCAAGGACAATCATCCGCGGGCTCAGGGTGGATCCGGATCAAAACAATGATCACAAGGGCCACAGTCGCTGGCGCCACCCAAGAGCTACTATGAAGGTACCTGTCAATATGCGCACCATATACGCATTCGATGACGGATATCACGACCCCGATAATACTTCCAATAATAACATCGACGAATCCGTGCATACCACAATAGAGTCGTCCAAGAATAATCGAGAAAGCGTATGAGTAGCTCACAATCTCCAATATCAGCTTTGTTGACTCTTGTAGCTGACAGTCAGGGGTTTTAATTGTGAAAAGGGCGTAAACGGCAACAGACACTGCATTCGCAGAATGTGTCGAAGGAAACCCGTATTCTAGAGCAGCCGAACCTGACATGGTGATTCGATGAAGTGGCGGTGATAATGGTCGGGGAAGAGAAAACATATCTTTGATGAATCCAGTAAAGAATACACCTGATGCTAATATATGAACCATTCTGTATGGGTCAGTCATGGGCCATAAGATCTTTTGATTATGATTTACCCTCTACCTAAAGATGTATAGCCACACCAGAACAATATAGGCAGAGCGACCATAAAGAAGGTATGCGTGCCCAGATTCGCCGTTATAGCAAAATATGTGTCGAGAGCCGGCGATCTCATCTTATCCTGCATCCAGGCAAGGTATGGAGTCTCCCATCGTATCAGGGGCAGAAGCTTTTGTCGCAAGTCGTATCGCCATGGTGGGAGTTTACGCTTGTCTGAAAGTTATTAGCAATTTTCTTTCCATGGCTGAAGAATTGACTTCAATAGCATATTAGAGTAGGATGGAAATGCGCTTTCGTAAAGTTTCAATATCGTTCTGCACGGCTCTTGTGCAAGCATTTCCTACATTTGCAATGAAGCTTCTACGACCCGCGCTCGAAGATAAACATCGTACAGTGGATATAGCGGAAACCTTACAATGATCTAAACTCCTCAGACCCGCATCAGGTACTTCTTCTGGTGCAGTGACAGCGATCGATGGTGGGGCATCTGGGAATTTCTCGAGTTCTAGGCCATCAGCCGCATTGGAAGTCGGACGCATCGATGCATTCGGCAAAGCAGCATCTATGAAGCTTTTAAAAGACTTTACAAAGGGGTAAGTAGAGAGGAAGGAAGGTGGGTAATTGAAGGTACGACAATTGTTATTTCATGTTGCTAGCATGCCTACGCTGAAGCCGTTGAAGCCACCTCGGTTCCCATGACAAGGATGACGGCCGTCGTTGCCCTGCCAATTTCGGGAAATCTGTAGCAGCGGGAAAGTAAATAGTTGAAACCAAGAACGCTTTCGACATTTCGACACATTCACATTCCATCAAGAGTTCGTGTATTAAAATTCTTCAACAAATTTATAGCACATCTTTAAGAACAATTGGGTTCATTTCTGAGCATCAAGACATTACTTTGCGATTCACCGTCGAGCTTCGTTGCTCTATCGCTTCGTAGCTTCGTTGTTCATGATGGCGACTCAATATCAGCAAAGAGAGATGTACAACAACCAGCGAAGGCCTGAAGTACCGGAAAAGAACGACGTTCCGCATAGAAAGCCTGCGCGTCGCGAACCAAGTGCAAGATCTAGCGACGGAACTGTCAGTACTATGATGAGCTCTTCTACTAGCCGGGAGTCTGCCGGCACCCAAATGACAGAAATACCATCATACTCTAAGAAAATTGTCGTGGTCGGCGACGGTGGATGCGGCAAGACATGTCTCTTGATAAGTTATAGCCAAGGCTATTTCCCAGAGGTACGACCATTGTTGTTGGTATAAGTTCATGAACTGACGAAACTTAGAAATATGTACCAACTGTCTTCGAAAACTACATCACCTATCCTACCCACCCAGGAACTGGCAAGACTGTGGAATTGGCTCTTTGGGATACTGCTGGACAAGAAGAATACGATCGTCTGCGACCGCTCTCCTACCCTGAGACTGATCTCCTTTTCGTCTGCTTCGCCATCGATTGTCCTAATTCTCTTGAAAATGTTATGGATAAGGTAAAATATTCACTTCCATATTGCTGGAAAAGCTATCTTTCTAACTTGATATGCAGTGGTATCCCGAAGTCTTGCACTTCTGCCCCTACACGCCTCTCGTCCTAGTCGGTCTCAAATCTGATCTTCGAACAAAGCGAACTTGCATCGACCTCCTAAAGACCCAAGGGTTAACCCCAGTCACTCGAGAGCAAGGGCAAGCAGTTGCTAATAAGATGGGAGCTCGCTACATGGAATGCAGTAGCAAAGAAATGTCTGGTGTTGATGAGATCTTTGAGCAGGCTATAAATACAGTTGTGATGAACGACCGAGACAGTCAACAGCAACAATCACAGAGCGTTCCTAGTCCTACGGGACAACAGCCAACTGGGATCAAGAAGAGGAAGAAGAGAGATTGCCGCTTCTTGTAATGATTCTGGGCAATGACGTGTGACGATAATAATACGAACTATGACTGCATAACAAGGCGCGCTGGGTATGATTGGGATGGCCAAGGATGGAAATGTACAGGAGGCTAATGCAGCTTGATATGTTGCAGTCTTCTATGCTGCCCAAGACCTTCCCAAGCTCTGACTTTCATTTCGACATATGGGTTCTTTGCTGAGTACTTTGTTTTCTGTTGGCAATGGATGCCAGGTTTCATTTGTATCATGACACTTGTTCTGTAGACACAAGAACTGAACAAACTTTTCATACATCCTCCAGTTCCTTATAGTGATCCACAGGGTATTATCTCCGAAACGCCATATCCCTAATGCAGTTGTCGTACGTAGAATGATTGTTCATCGACCACCAGTCCTTCGGTCAACTTCCAATTCAGTCTCATCTTGTCCATCCCCTTCACGTCTATCATCCTCTTCCTCAGGTTGTCCTTCTGGCTCTGCATCTGGATCTTTTGCCATTACATTCTCGAACTGTGACCACAGTGCTTCCACAGAGCTAAATTCATTGCCAACCTGCAGGCGCGTTTTTTATCAGCCTCGCATTTCAAAATCACGCCAAAATGGTTGCTCACAGCAATTACACCTTCCAGAGATCGATTAAGTTTATTTATATTCGCCAAAACATGTTCGAAGCTCTGATAGAAAAGATCAGCGCATTGGTCCTCCTACGTAAAGAAATAGAGCTTGGGACAAGAACTCACAACACCAATCTCTTTGAGCAATGCCTCTCGCTGCTGCTCAAAGAAGGATTTATCTCCGGTGGGTTGGCCACTGGTTGATGACGAAGGAGCAGGTCTACTATTCGAAGACATCGTGTTTGAGTTTTGGTGGGGTTGTTGAGAGACGCGATTTGGTCACGATGCGCGTGCAGTCTTGATAAATACGAGAGAGCGGCCTAATCCGTTTCCGACAACTCTTATAAAGACCTTCCTCCTTCCCCCTCGATACATCTTGCGTACTTTTTTGGTTAAAAATAAAGAACACATTCTAGAGCTACGAATGTATGCTCTCTCACAATTCCCAGTCAACCCCGGATTTCAATTTATCTTGATTCACGGGACGTCATTGATCACTGAGGTAGCGCCTCTGAAGAGCTATGATAATATATCTATACAATGAGCTTTGTTTACAGATATAGAGATATGAGCATCTATAGTTGGATATAATGAGAGATGAGGTGATACCCAATTACAGATATACATAGAAAACAAACAAATATATAATTGAATCCACAACCAATGCTTTGGATGTTCGTTCGGTGCGGGTATGGGCTGCAGACGTGGAAAGTTCCTCCCCGTCAGAGCCACGCGCAGACCGAACCAGGACAATGTTTTCGAACTAAGATCCCGTTCATAGCCAATTTATCAAATTTTCTAGCATCTTGGTTTTCATTTGAGTGGATTGCAATTCGACCGAATCTTGCCGCGAGCCCTATTACCTCTGACCTTGGAAGCTCTCTTCAACGCCGATGCTTCGGCTGAAGCTACCAACGAACAGATCCATGCAAAGAAGAGATTGGATGGAATTGAAGCAACAAAGGGGAGCTAGAGATTGAGGAATAATGGCGTCAAAATGAGAGTGTCACAATTACGGCATGAATCGGCTCTTTTCTGGCGTGCAATTCATATCCTGCACATTCGGCGTTCCTCCCCTCATTCGGCGTTTGCGTTTCCAATCCTCTCTATCCTCCTCAGTGTAAGCATTTGACTTTATAACCACCATGTCCTCTTTCTCCAAGGAGATAAAAACTGCTTCCACACCCTCATCAACTCATTAAACAAAAGGCAATGGTGTCCCTCAACACAATCCACACCTCCAACACTCTCATATCGACCTCCTTTCCCCCTCTCACTGCCCTCTTCATTGGAGCCACCAGCGGTATCGGCCTCATAGCCCTCAAGAAATTCACCAAATACACCATCCGACCACGCGCCTACTTCGTTGGTCGTTCCCAAGAAGCCGCTGATCGTATCGTCGCAGATCTCAAAGCGATAAATGCGGGCGGCGAGTATACTTTTCTGAAGGCGGATGTGAGTTTGATGAGGGTTGTGGATGAGGTGTGTGAAAGGATTAGGGAGAAGGAAGGGGCATTGAATTTGTTGTTTCTGAGTGCGGGCGTGCCGAGTATGGACAGGAGTGGTATGTGTGATATGTTGAATCTTTTAGTTATTCTAGAGGTTGCTGATTCCTGGTTTTTGATAGTAACCTCTGAAAATCTCCACTTACTGGCTTCGTTGAACTACTACTCTCGCCTGCGCTTTATCAGTAATCTTCTTCCGCTCCTGCAACAAGCTGCCTCTCTTCGTAGAGTAGTGACCGTTGCTGGAGGCGGTAAAGAGTCCGTACCCATTTTCTTACCACTTGTCCACTCGTTTATTCCTTAAATTTCACAGCCCAACTCCCCTTATAATGCTCTTAAAATCCCACATGCTCCTAGCACTGTTTGGTTTCCAGCCCAATTCCCAAATCCAACCAATAAGAATCTACTTACTTACAATCCCCCCAGAGGACCCCTCGACACAACTGACTTCCCCGCCCTCCACATTCCCGTCCAAAATTTCCGCGGCCACCTCAGCACCCTGATAACCCTTGGTCTGGAAGCCGTTTCTCAAACCCAAGCTCCAATCCAAACTCAACCCCTAACCAGCAAAGACCCAAAAGAAGAAGCAGAACAACAAAAAGTGAAAGGAAAAGTGAGTTTTGTTCATGCTTATCCTGGGACAGTAGATACACCACTCCTAAACTATCTACCGAGAGATATGTATGAAGGATTGACGTTTGTGCCGATTGAGGAGTGTGGGGAGCGGATGTTGTTTTTGAGTACGAGTGCGATGTACCCACCACCATCGCATGCTGGAGATTGGACAGAATTGGGTGAGGGGGTAGTGATAGGTGAGGGTGAGAGCGTGGCAACGGGGACGAATGGAGAGGTGGGCAGTGGTGTTTATTCTATTGGGCAGGATTGTGAGAGTGCTGGGGAGGATGTGCGGGTGTTGCTGAAGGGCTTGAGGGAGAAGGGCGTGGTGGAGAGTGTTTGGAGGCACACGGTTGGGGAGTGGGAGCGTATTACTGGTGTGGGGATAGTGTAAGTGAGCTAGGTTTACTTTGAGCTTCAGAACATATTCTTCGACCGTAGCAAATTAAGAGAATAATCACTATAAGAATGAGCAAAGACAAATACAACTGAATTGACTCAGATACGCTGAATTATGAGAGAAGAATTAAACATGATCACATCCGTCACAACCACTGGCAGCGATGGAACATACACAAATTCAGGTTCCAAAAATCAATTGGAGAGCTCGTCATCAAACATATTCTAATGTACATCTGGGAATCTATGCATAGACAAAGCAAAATCTACTGCTTAACCCTGCCATCTTGACCTCCATCCTTCTTCTCGCCGCCGTGTTCAGTTGGCTTGTATGCCTCGCCACTGCTGCCGGAAGTCTTTCCTCCCTTGGCGCCCTCCTCATGAGGATCGAGCTGACCTTGTGCGAACTCTGCTTAAAAGATCAGCATGATGCATCAGAGATGATCAGAGATGAGTAGAATTTTACGAAATCCAGGGAAAGAGGAAAGGGAATATACCGCCGGTTCCGACTCTCTTGTCGGGGGTTCCGTCCTCCTTGAGCCCGCCGTGTTCTGAGGAATTATCAGTATATTGTTGAAAATGTTGAAGGAGAGTAAGTACCAGTTGGCTTGTACGTTCCAGACATTTTAACGGGTTTTGCGGCGGTGGATTGTGTGTTTGTGATGTAATTGTGTGGTTATCTGCTGATGGGAAAAAATGCTTGAGAGCAGAGAAACGAGTTGTTATATAGACATCCGATCTCTTCCCTTAGGCAATCTCAAATCTTATGATGTGATCGTGTTCGTATACAGGTAATTTCCCCATGACATAGTCAATCTCATCATGACTTCTGCAAGCCTGGCATCAAGTTTCCCGTCTTGAGGATTGGACTTGTATCTTACGGCTCTTCTTACAGGCAGCAAAGAAAGTAAGGTATGTTTTCGCGAAAAGGAGTATCGAAATACCATATACCGAGACTCATGATGTCGAAGAAAATGGTTAGCCTAGAGGTTAACACTCCGCATTTAACATGTTGTGGGGTTTTAGATGCACTAGTCCAGGAACCAGTTCCATGATCAACACTGTCATGATGGAACCTATTTTTGAAATGGAGAACTTCAGCTGAGCGAAGAACTCTTGCCCTGGTAGATAGTCACATGGGAAGTTACTAGACTTGGACGTAGTCAATTAGATGCTCTGTTCGAAAGATACGAATACGAAGGATTGCAGTGAGGCTCATTACTTCACGACATCAGATCGTGCCTTCTTTAGCTCAGCATTTTAAACTAGCTAAAATAAGAGTTGCATCAGCTTGATGTGTCGTGGAATATTCTTCAAAGGCGTGATTGCAATTAGTTATCATGTTTCCAGAATCTGTGCTAAAGATGGAACTCTCCATCGGATGAAGTTATGAAAGGAACCGCCCTAGGTCTCGCCGAGTTCTTTAGAAACAGCAGTACTAAATGCAAGGCAACCATTGCATTATCCGAACCTTGGTGGTATGAATGAGCGGAAGTAAGAAGTAGGAAATTGACATGTCGGCACGGTTTTCGAGCTTTTCAGGCCAACTTTCGCACGCGTCGAGCCATTTTCGCAGCGCTAAACAATCTGCCCGATATTCTGCTCAGTAACCAATGTCACTCTGAAGACAAAAAAAAAAAGAGATTATTGAAACCGTCTCTGGTTTGAAAGGTGGCTATCTAAATATCTTCTACCGCCCACTATCGACGTTCTATGTTGGAAGACTCTAGCTCATAACAAAGCATGCAGGCATGCAAGCGGCGCTTGCTTCGTCCTCTCCTGTGCTCTCCTCTCCTCTCGTGCTCCATACCCCATCGACCATCTTCTTTTTGCCCTTTCTGATTAAGCTCTATCATTACAATTGCTTTTAGGTGTTTCCCCAGCAAATATGTATACGTCCTTCGAGTCGGGCAGTATAATGTGATGTTCCGTAGCGGAATCAGCATCTCCTTCACGATCATCTCAAGTCCCATGGAATGGTGTCCCCTTCGCTTCTTCCCTCTCCTTGCCGCCTGTGAGCGCTCTCAGTCTGCCCTTGAACCCATGGCTTCGCTTTTCCTGCTCTAGACTCCTATCCTTCTCCATACTAGGTCTCGATGTGCCAAAGCTTCTTCTCGACTCTTGTTTCCCAACAATCGGTGATGGAAGTGTGCCATTTGAATGTAGTGACTCGACCGAAGAGTTTGAATCACGATGTTTTCGCTTCTTCTCAAATTCGTCCATTTCGGAAAGGATGTTGAAGAGGAGCTCGTTGGATGTCGGTGTTCTTTGTAGGAGGTCGGGACGTGTGACAGCTGAGCCTTCAATGAATCTTGAGGGTCGGCGTGCCCGTTCGGGACTGGTTGGCGGGGAGCGGGACATTGTTGTATTTTGGCTGTGATCTCGTGGTCTTGCACGGAACTGTGTGTATGATATCTGCAATTCGTGTTTCAATTCGAATTGGAGATACTCTGTGGTCTCAGGTTGTTTATGGAAGAGTTTTTTGAAGATTAAGAGTCCTTTCGAGGAGGATCTCGAAATATGTAGTTAGTTATCTTGTCCATGGTGGAGTGGGCCCCTACGTCTCTTTATGACGAGGAGGTGTGCGAAACCCCTGCATGCCGATTTTCAGGGTCCTCGTGGTCCAGACGCCTTCCCCCGCCAACCGAGGCCGCTTGTGCATTCTAGAGCAATCCACGTTACGAATCCTTGAGGAATCACTGCAAAGCCACCAAAGGAAGCCACGGATGCTAACCCCCATCTGATCTATCTGATACGAACATAAGGTATGTTGAAAAATCTCTACCCTTTCGTCACAGATGTTGGTTTGAAGCAAGAAAGCGCGAGTGGGATAAAGAAAGTTCAGAGTGAGAAACCTGAGAAAAGTCTCACGATCCAGGTCAATGCCGAAATCATAAATTGGGGAAGGTGGACACGAAATGATCGTTGAAGCTGAATTAGGATCACGTAGAGCGACGAGTCATGAATCCTTCGCTGGATTTCTCTATTCTTAGAAGTGGTATACGAGTACGGTGACTGCCCTGATCGACGTCAGCGGCTTCAGAACCTGGGAAGGACCTGGAAGAGACGGGACGACATCGAATTGACTGCCGTCGTAACAGCAAATCCCGTGACTTGCCTTTTTGCTGTGTAATGGAAGTCATGTATTATTCACAGGATTACAGGCTTTGTCCTTCGTAACGGACACATAAAATGCTTCGTCAGCTTCGCAGAGAAAAAGTCGGCATCAAAGTCGGTGTGTTCAAGATTTCGGCCTCCGCCCGCGATGCGAGAAGCGAAGACACAAGTCACGAGCCTCTCATAATTTCGAAAAAGAAAAGAATTAATTGGGGACACTGCTAATCGTGACAATTGATGAAAGCTAACCTTACAAATTTGGAATGTTCAGAGCAGATACCACACACCGCTTGCGTCAAATACTAGGAGAGAAAACACGATCCCAATGAGTTTGTCACCGATATATGAAGGCTTTGAAGCGCTGCATGAATCCTCCGCTTTTAGTCACGAGGCCTACGCTTGCTGCGCGAAATCCATCTTGACCATGAACTGATAGCCCCTCAATGAAGTTCGCCCGTTCATCAACGTCACAAAGTTATGGCACATCAGATTTGAGGAAAGCTATCAGTGGATTATACAGATAGACACGGGCTTACAGAGTCAGTGACTAGCAGTATCGATTGTCCTTGATCGAATATTGGAATTTGCAGCTTGTGTTCCGTTTGAGATGTTCAAGGTCAGAAGTATCCTAGTACTAGTCTTGGTAGTCCTTGATATTGAATGACCAACTGACAGTGATAACTTGCTGCAAGCGTTGTGAATGAAAGCCCTCGATGAGACGCGAAGAATGGAATGATATCTGCTAGTTGTGTTGCTTGGTAGTCGTGAATTTTGGTGATAGAGGAAGGTGAAATGTACGGTTCAAATGAAAAGCAATGCGGCGAAATTGAACGGTGAGTCCAGACAGACAGATATTCCGCTCGATCTCCACTAACTTTCATTGTCTATCCAACAAATGTGGAACTGACCAAGGGCGCCGAATCCGTCGCAGTAAGATATACCGTGGAGCTAGTCGCTCCGGGTATATCATATGGCACCATAATTAACTCGACAGGTACGCAGGAGGTTCCTGGAGGAACAGAAAGCAGAAGGAAGAGTGTCCCTTCGCAGACCTGTGGTTTAAATGTTAGCTTTATTTTGAATAATACTTGCATTCTATGATTTTATTCTTGAGGAGAATTAGAAGGAGATAAAGACATACCTGTAGCACGCTTGCAGCGTCATAAGGAAGATTTAGCGATATTGAGCAGTCCGCGTCTAGAGTAGCGACAACTGGTAAGTAGCCAAGACTCTGGAACCGGGTTGCAGTGGTAAAGAATACTGCTTCATTTCCAGCGTTCTGAACATCCTGCTCGGAAATAAGCAGTACAGGTTGGTTCCAGATGTTTGTGACTGTAAATTCAAGCTGACCACTCGATGTCAAGGAGAAGATTAAGCTTTGCGTTGGATCATTCGTAAACGATAGAGCCTCGTCATTAATAGAATTAGGATCGTACAGATACTGGGGCGCCGCGCCAGTCTCGTTGACTAGAATGGTGAAGTAAGGAGGCAGTGCGCAGTACGGAGCTGCTGATGGGGTTGGCGTTGCCAACTCCAGTGATGATATCTGAGTGGGAGTGGATGTCGTCTGAGTGGAAGTAGGCAAGGGCGCAACCGATGTAGAAGTTGGTGCTGCTGGAGGGGTGTATGGGATGGCATACAATTGCACCGAAGAACAGGTGCTTCCTCTAGTCAATTGAAATCTCCTGGTCAATACTGCCAGAGTCCCAGCGCAAGTGGCGGGTATATTTGCTCCAGCGGCCGTTAACGTAAGCTGGCATTGTCCATTAACGCTTGCGGTGTAGTTTAACATATCAGATGCCAGGTGATTGGCAGGATATAATTGTACGATTGAGTTGCCCAAAGCTGATCCTCGGACTGCGGCAAAGACTGTAGTTGGAACTCCGGCAATGATTCCGACGGACTGGAAATTCTGGAATGAGCTGACAGAAAAGACGGCGGCGGAGGATAAGCTGGTTACGATGGGGAGCTTCTGGTAACCGTAGTAATCTTCAAAGTCTCCACCAGGAACGTTGACTTCGGACAAGTACTGCACTCCCGCTCCAGCTTGATAAACGACAACGTTGAACAAAGGTGGTATCGCGGTACAGACATACGTGTAACTGCTAGTAGTTGCCGTTTGAGTTTGCGAGGAGGTTGACGGAGTAGTGGTAGTTGTCACGAATGAGGAGCTAGACGAGCTTGAAGAACTGGACGAGCTTGAGGAAGTGGACGTTGAAACGATAATGGTGGTTGATGTTATAATACTTGTTGTAGTTTGAGATGATGCTGCAGTAGTTGTACTTAGAGCGGCCGTTGTCGTTGTGGGAGCAGGTGGGGCTTCACTTGTGCTGGTGGAAGGTGGAGGTGGCACCTCGCTTGTACTGGTGGTTGTAGGAACAGGTGGTGCCACAGTTGACGTCGTTGTAGGAGCCGGGGGAGCTACACTTGTAGTGGAAGGTGGTGGGGGCACTTCACTTGTCGTCGTCGTAGGTGGTGGAATTACGCTTGTAGTGGAAGGTGGTAGAATCACCTCACTTGTACTGGTCGAGGCTGGAGCTACACTCGTAGTAGGTGGTGATGAGACCTCGCTGGTGGTACTAGTTGAAGCCGGAGGGGCCATACTCGTTGTAGGTGGTGGTAGGGTCTCACTTGTACTTGTTGAGCTTGGAGGAGCCTCACTTGTGCTTGTTGATGCTGGTGAAGCCTCGCTTGTAGAAGCCGGTGGTGCCGCGGTTGTAGAGGAGGCAATCGATGGGAGCGGAGAAGGAGTCGTATTGTCAAATTGATATAATGACAAGCGCCATATACCGCCGCAAATATCAAACTCGTCTCCAGCACATGCCTGGTTACATTCTTCGGCAGGTTCAGGAATTGCTCCAAAGGAGAGATCGTTTCCACAGAAGCCTATAATTGAGAATATTAGCAGTATATTGGGAAAGAAGATACCGACTCAACTCACAGCTTTGGCCGTACTCTGTTCCAAAGAATACATAACCTGCACAGAAGGTCGCACATAGGGCGTTTGTCATATCAGGACTGTCCTCAGTTGGGCCATCGAGATCTCTAACAGGGCTGTCTAGGTAACAACCGAGGCCAAAATAGCCTGGTCCAGAGGGTGATGGAGTTGAGCTTGGTTGTTGAGTAGTGGTTGGAGGTGGTACAATTGTGCTTGTAGGGGCTCCAATCGTGCTGGTGGGTGCGCCTGTTGTTGT
>Ga0182030_10001772_pt1 | contig 44993 bp, 55 predicted proteins | sample 812S3MmetaG_FD_121299 | JGI IMG/M metagenome (GOLD analysis project Ga0182030, IMG submission 121299) | Permafrost microbial communities from Stordalen Mire, Sweden - 812S3M metaG (Illumina Assembly) | ecosystem: Environmental > Terrestrial > Soil > Wetlands > Permafrost | place: Sweden...
AGGAGAAGAATGACGTTGGAGCTGCGTGGTGCTTTGGCTGGGACAGACTTAGTGTTGTGGAATGGTGGAGTTGCAATTTGGATTGCCTTGGGGTGACGTATCGCAGTGGTTTCTTTGGAGTTGGAGCTGGCCCCCTTCCTCAACCTCCTTGCTGCCTAGTCATGCTCGCCCGCGTCGTCTGCACTAGACGTTCTTAGTATTCACGGGTGCTGCAGTTGTGATCTTTGATTCTTTGTTGGGAGGTACAGATACCGAGATGGCTAGATGTCGCGCTGCTGAAAGTCATACTCATACCCGTATCCACACAGCATCCCGCACGATTCCACTTTCACAAGAACAGTCACATGTTCTTATCGACGACATCCCAAATCGCACTTAACATCTTCTCACCCGGCCCTCCCCCTACGGCTTCCTATCAGGTTCCAACCTCACCTTGACCGCCAGGCAACCAGGGGTTAGAGTAACCTATAATGACTCCGTTCTTGACTTTTGTGGGGATATGAAGCGTTGCAGTGGGAGTTTGTGGTAGAAGCAAGTTAATTTGTTGGTTGGTTTTGAGTGATGTGCCAGAAAACTTGGAGTCGCGATGAAAATTTGAGGTGGAAGTACTGCGGTGTGCCCCGGAATTTATAACTTACTATTAATCTATCTATACCGTTCAGATCGATGACTTTAGAATAAGTATAAAAAGAAAGACTGGTTAGTTCATTTTAATCTACTGCCGTTATTACGTGAATTCAACCATAGGACAATGTATATATAAGTTTCATCAATTCTCGTCTAAGACAACATGAGCTGCAACTAGTGCTCATCTGGTTGAATCTAAGAAATGAACCTTAAAGCTATTCGAGATGCCCTGCCAATTTTTCGCATTCACTAGGAGGTTGAGGTTCTAGGTCTCCTTCTTGCACTTGGACAAAAGTGTCCTTGTAGCTCGGCAGATTTGAAGGTTGAAGTTGCTGAGGTGGAGCCCGTTGAATGGATTTGCGCCATCTGAGTCTCGAGGTAAGCCAGTCGTACTTATGTCGGATTCTTGTTCTTTCAGCTTCGAATCGGTCCCCGTTGACCCAAATTATCAAACAGCACATTTTTCTGCCTCATATATTAGCTAAGTGAACATAGGTTAAGCTAGGGGTTTCATACGATTTGTATACCTGAATTTTATTCCTGAAAATGTCTGGAGGTCTTAGGTTTAATGCTACAGTGTATTCGTTCTTTGATTTACTGGACAGGATTGCCGGCTCTACTGTACTGTAGTGGCTTAAAGTAAAAGTACAATCAGTTGATTCTCAAGTGATGATAATGCTGAAGACGGTCTTCCTTTTCTAGTCTGAGAGCTGAAAACCAGTTCATATTCTAATTGAGCTTTTGTCAGCGTATCAACACTATGTTGAAGACATACCTGGTCATCAATTTTGATTTCATTTCTGGACATTTAGGGGTGACTATTGTATATTGCTGACATGTTAGAAATCTGGCCATTATTCTGCTTAGTCTTACTATGTCGTTTTACAGATCTATACTGTCAATACTGTACCACCTAAGCGCAAAGCTACTCTATAATTATCCCGTCGCTCCGGATGCCCGTGTCTTGTTGGGTCTTGAAGTTTGGCGCGGAAGCAACTGGACACCCGCTCCCTTTCTCGCCATTGAAACTTTGCAAAACAATTACACAAGCAGTAGCTCGTTGTTTATTTGTGGCCACGGACTGGTCGCTAGCATCATTGCTGAACGTGATTGCTTCTCCCTCGACATTGCCCAGTATAAGAGCATTATTCAGCGCATCGATGAACTGGTTACGATCAGGTGGACAGGTGCAGGGAATTGGGACTAATTGCCCATTGAATCCAGTACAACTTCCTACTTGGAGGACATTAGGGTCAGTTCCCGTGATCACCCCGAACTCTGGGACAAGTGTCTCATCAACTTCTCCCTGGTACGGGTAGGCATTTACAGAGATTAGAAAAGCGAAGAATATGATCAGGTCCATAGTTGTAACGCGAGGTCTTTCTCAGATGTGTATAGCAGTAACTTGAAATGAAAAATGTGAGGTAGATCGGGAAGTGTACACAGTTTTCCGGAAACAGTTTTTATAGCCTCTTCTCCAATTGATTCAAAGGCGCGAGCGCTGGATGAATTTGAGTATCGACCACTAATGGTAGACTCCGTTACTTTATACTTATCATTTGGAATCGTTAAGCTTTGTGTATGTTTTTATTTAGTATTTTTTTTATTTTTATAACACTGTACTAACTTTACCGGTGTTGCAATGAATAATATCAAGAATACTACAGTAACAGTGCAAGACTCAGAAACTAGGGAATCTGACGAAGTTCTAGATCGAGTACGAATCGAAAGCTTTGATCTTCAGAACATACGGTGACTAAATTCATGCAAATTGAAAGTGGTATCTGTTGTCAGCCTGCCCACAACACGTCCGCAGGTCATCATTGGAAATTCTATTGAAGTCATCACGTCAAGTAGTGGAAAGGGCGGAAGTGATTGTGGCAAGCAGTCATCACTGGGAGGAGCTCCAACCTAGAGCATCAAATACCGACTTTGTGGAAGAGAAGAAACATTAGCGCCCAGTGCTTCGCATGAATTTGTGAAAGTGCAGCTCTATATTCTTGATGGCATTATACAATATTGATTCGGAAAATGACTCCTACTCCTTCGACGATTTTGTAGAGTATGAGGATCGAGATAGCTTGAGACGCAGCAGGCAATCTCTAGGTATATCGGTGGCTTATGTCCCAACATGGACTCCGCAAGATGGCTTCAGGGAATTTTTTCAGAACTGGTTCGTTAAAGATAATACCCTTATATCAAAGCTAATTCAGGTATTACACAGGAAGGATGCCATTATCGAAACTTCGAAACTTGAAAGGCGGAAATTCAAGCTAGTAATCAAAGATCTCAATGGCGAATATACAGCAGAAGCACGCTGTCCAGATTCAGGAGAATTGCTAGGTTACATTCGTTATGCTGAGGATAAAGGGACTCTAGAGTTGACAAATTTCGGGGCTCAGTTAAGTCGGAAGAGCCTTGACTTAGGTGCCACATCCAAACGAGACAAAACGCACTTAGCAGGAACACACGGTGAAGGATTCAAGGTGGCTGCGCTGGTCATGGCTCGCCGCGGCTATCAAGTCCGTTTTGAAGCCTCGAGTTACTATTGGAGTTTTCGTTTTGGTGGTCCAGATGATAAACATTTGTATTGTCACCTTACGCCAATCTCGGAAAAGAAACTCAAGAAGCAAATGAAGGCAAATCGGGCCGAAACAAGTCAAGGCTTTCCAAGGGAACTCAAAGCGAATAATTGGGAGGATGTTACTGTTAGAATTGGCAGACTCTATGGACCGCAATGGGGGGAGAGAATCGAAAAACAGCAGTTCTTGTCGTGGGTCAAGGTAGCTATCGATCTCGACCAACCAACCAGAATTTTTGAGACGCTCCACGGTACTCTCATTCAGGATGAACTTTTTGGGAACAAGGTCTACCTCAAAGGTTTGCTGCTCGAGACAACATCTTCGGCAAAGAGGTTTAAATTTGGCTATGACCTAATGGAAGGCGCTGTTAATCGAGATAGGCAGAGACTTTCTGATCCTGGTGAAGAAGCTAAGATCCTCGCAAAGATATGGGAGATCCCAATAAAAGAGCAGGCGATAGGCGCTATCAACGACTACGTCGACATGCTCTTGGATAAGGCCCAATGGGGAGACGTGAACCGTGCGGAAAACGAAATCTCAGCGTCTACCGCAAATATGATTTGGCAGTATCTCCTGCGGAGAGATTCCGGAAAGGACCACTTTTATCATGGACAGGATGCTGCGGACCAGGTATGCACTTCTTTGTGCAATCAGCCGCGCTGACGAGGCTACAGGACGCCCAACTCATTCGAAAGAGTCTAAAGAAAACCCCCATTCAGCTACCGCGGTGCATATGGAACCCTTTAAGAAGGTTCAACCTAGTGCGAACTGTACAGGAAGAGCGCTGTCATCTGCTATATAACGCGCCTCTCTCTATTGAAGCAGATACGCTGTATTCCGCGGGAGTAAAGCGAGCTCTATTGGCTACTTTATCTGTGGACACCAGAACCCAAAACCTTGAAATCGTCTTCAAGAGCGGATCTAGTGCTGAGTTAGATTTGCTCTTGGAGGACTCGCAACTTCAGGTCCACGAGAAATGGTTGGACTTCCGTGCAAGCCATAAGGATGCGCCATGCGGCCTATCCCGCCTGGCTTTGTCTGAGGATCTTGTTATTCATACCTTCTCCTGCGATCACGTTATAAATGAGCTGTATGACTTAGTCCTTGTTGAGATCAATAAGGAGCGAGATATAGAATCCGGCGTACTCGAGGAGAAAGATAATTCTCTTCGATTGAGGGTCAGCGAAAGCCTTCGCCAGATGCCACGCATGATTGACATTGTCCATGGAGAGAATGATGGCGAAATTCTGGTTTCTTGGACAGATCCTGAGAGCAGCTTATTGTCTAAACTACATCATCTCAATGTTAAGTGTCGAGTCACGTTGCATCGTGAGAGCACATGCTCCCAGAAAAAGTTTGATCTCGTGGGACCCACGGGTAAGGACCAAACCTGAATACAAGGCCCAAGATAATATGTTGACCCAAGTTCTAGATTTCTCAGAAGGTGAAATTTTGCTATCCGGGAGTGGACCGAATGTTAACTCTGATTGTGGCTGCCCCGAGAGAGTTGTACTCCAGAAGGACTCAAGAGCAATCTTTGACAATCTGGAACATGACGACTACTTCCCCATGATCGCGCGGACACATTCACAAGCATTCTATGGCTTACCACCAAAAGCTTTGCAGCCGACTCATTTACAAATGATTCATCCAAAATCATCAACTGGAATCTCAAGTTCAAGCTCAGCTACTTCTGCTCCGCACAACAGTGATAATCATGCTTGTTGCATAAGTGCTAATGGAGACGTGGAGTCTGTTACTTTTTTCGGTGATACTATTCTGGAAGACGATTTCATGGATATGGACTCGACTACTTGGCACCAGTCAATTCAGAGCTCTTTGATTGGCACTGAGTTACTCCAAGTCAGAAGTAATGAACGAATCTGTTCAGCTCAACGACAAAATACATTGAGCCCGGACGTCGGGGCTCTGCCGGAAAATCTCAACTGTGCAGAAGAGCAGCTCCAGATGTCCAGATCTAAGGATGAGACTCGGCATCGAAGAACCGACTGGTTCACGGAAGTTCTTATGGAAAAAGACAAGCTGATTCGAGATGCCAAGGTAACTATTGAACAACTAGAGATTCAGGACCAGGACGCCAATGGATCGATTGAGGATCTTCGCATAAAGATCCAACAGCTGCGAGATGAGAATTCAAGACTGGTTACCGATCGAGACCAGGCACAGGACGACCTAAGTACAGCTTTGAGTCTCGCCCATAACGCAGTTCTAAGATATAAGCATTCAGCAAATAGTAGTAAGAGGGAGTGGGCGCGGTTAGAATATGCTTCTAGCTCCCCAGAACGTTCAACCAAAAATCCGAGACTTGCGGATGTTTCGTAGCAGGAGCTGGAGAGAGAACAAACCCACAATTCTGTTCACCACAAATTGGGTAATGTAAAATAAAAACAGAAAAGATCAAGACATCCACGTCGTCTTTGCGACGTCATATAATCATTTAGTCACTATGGTAGCTTTTGGCGCCACAATTCCGTCATCACAATCCAACATCATCCTCTGTGCCATCGCTACTGGCTTACTTAATGAAGACTTGCTTAGGGCGCAGTGCTAAATGAAAACACAATCTTGCACAAGATAATGACATCGATAATCAATATTCCAACGAGCACGCGGCGGCGGCGGTGGACGATGAAAGCCGGAGAGGGAAATAGGTCACCACGGAAGTAACACAGATAGGCCAGGGAAATTAGAATCAAGTTCGAAAGTACAACTTCGACTGCTGCTTGAGTATCAACCAATTCTTCAACCGTTGTTTGTAACGGAACGTAAATCGCTTTGACTTCCATACAAGCTCTACTCCCTGGTCCTCCGCCCTTCAATCATTTCGTAGCCGACATAAGCCTCAAAATCCATTGAACTTCTGCGATCTAGTCCATTCACGGAACGTACATACGCACTCGTGCACGGGGAGTTAGCCCGCCCAAACCCCCCATTCACAAGCACAGTATTCTTGGCAAAAAAGCGATGTTGAGGTCCATCGAGAGGACATACATTTCACACACACAGTCCATCCACCATGAATGTTAATTTCAAGTGCCTGCCCATATAGTGCATGCAGCACGGTATGTCCTAACGGTCTTCAGTATATGCCATACGAAATTGCTGTCCCCCTTTCCCGTGTTCCGGACTTTGGACGCCGAGAGCCTACGGGTACATTGGTCCGTCGGCCTTGCGTGAGCAGTAGTGCAAGAGTTCGAAGACTGCTGACGCAGCTGATGGGCACATATATTTTATTGCATCTTGGTCTCTGAGATGGTCATGAGCACCTTGAGCTGCCACTCGCGTGAGAGGTGCGTTGGGAACTGGAGATGTGAGCTTGAGGCTTACTGTTGGTGCGAGACAGGTAATGACAAGACTGAGACATACGAGCTACCTGATACAGGCGGTTTGGAGGCCCGAGTCGGCGAGACCGACGGCTACTCGGAGACCAACTACACTGGCAGCCACGACAATCGCACTAGATATATCATATATCAGTTCTGGATGCAAAGGAACGAGACAGAATTAAGGGGCGTACTCTTACTAATTGATCAATGAGGGGAATCTTAACAAGAGCACATTCCCCCTGCTTCGTAGCAAGAAGCTCCGCATATCCTCTCCAATACCATAGTGCCTTGAGTGCAGTTTTACCCTGTGGCAAACCAACACTCATCCTGATTCTCACTAATATTCCTACTCCTATGCTTGCGTGCTCTACCACTTCCCTGCTCCATGCCTTAGTAACAGCGCGGGGTGTGTTCGAGAGGAATTATCCGTATTCCGATGAGCCACCGCAACAACCCAACATAGCTTTCCGCGGAGTCAATTGTGGAGTATATCCTAATCGGTGACCTTAAATGCCGCTTATGTCCCATCTGTCATCCTACTCTTCTCGTACTCGTCCCGATTGTCGCATGCTCTGGAAAGTGTTCTACTTTGTAATCATTCCTACGGTATGCCATCATCGTCCCATATCCTTCATGTATCATCGCAATGCTTCAGACCTTGAAACCACTAGTATAATTCCGTCTCCGGTGGATCAAAGTCCACAGTTGCAAGCCCTAGTCCAGGTGGATCAAAGTTCACAGTTGCAAGCCCTCCAGCAGCCAACAACCTCAGTCCAACAGCCGAACTTTCCACTCTATTGTTCCAATTCAATGGTTCGCAACGTATGGTAATGGCGTCGGAAATGCAAAGAAGAGGGTGAGGATTATACTAGAAAATCGGTTCATAATTATATGGTGGTGTAAGTAAGAGGTGGGTGGTAGTGGATGAATACGGAGAAGGTGGTAGATAAGTTGAGGTGGTGGAAGGAGGCACTGCGGAAAATTGGCGGCGGCGGTGGGAGTGTTGGGGAATCTGACGGAGGTGGTCAAAGTAGTGGGCAGGCTGGCTACGTTGGTAAACAAAGTTGGAGGCCGTGGTGGGTGAGACTGGAGAAGGTTGAATAATGGGGAAAGCTGGCGTAGGTTGTGGATACTTTGGCGGCAGTGGTGGATGAACTTGAAGATAGAAGATGAGGTGGAGGAGGTGGTGGATAATATTGGGGATCAGTTGGGGAAGCCGGCGAAGGCAGCGAAAGTGGGAAAGGGTTGGTTAATAACTTCGTGGGGTAGGTCGGGTTGGGAGGAACCTCGGTTGGCGGCACCAAAGACTTCTGCCGCTAGCGGTGAGCCTTTAACCAAGAATCAATTGTCCGAGATTTAATTGATACAACTGATTGCCTCGGAATTACATGACAAAAGGTTTAGACCCAGCAAGAGTTAACCTTAATTCAAGAAGAAACTCGGTATTATAGGGAAATGTATATAAGCGACTCACTTGCCTTCAAATACAACAACAGCATCTCTTTCTGTCCGAGATGAGGAATGTCAAGCAGATCATAGATATAGACAACTGGGATTTCAAAGTACCATCAATGAAGTCTTGCTGCCTTTAAACTAAAGGCTGGTTCTTCTATGACCTCAATTGTAGTTTATGAAATAAGGTTAAAAGTGAACGATTATACCGGTTACACACCTAGATACAAATGTGAAGCCTGCTGAACTATGTGATTTAAGATAGGAGGCTCAAGAATAGCAGGATTTCAAACTAGCATTATAAGCAACTCACGTTATTTTATCATGTCTTTAGATCTCCTTATACCTAGTGCACTAGCCCTTCTGAATCAACTAGAAAGGATCTCTTGAAGACGACAAGAACGCATCCCAGTCCTCACCTTGCCCTCATCTCGCCCTCATCTCGCCCTCATCTCCACCTCATCTCTACCATCATCTTCACCGCATGTTAATCATTGCTCCCACCTCATCCCCCTTCTCGCACGTGCCTACCGTATCGCCTCCTTGTACCGAGATACCGAGACACTTATACGAGGCTGATGGGACACTTTTGCCGCAATAGAGATGATGGAAGGAACTTGTGGACCTCAGACTATGCGGAGTTCAAAGGTGATCTGGAGGTGGCGGACAGCTGGTGAGCCGGAATTTAGGGAGATCGGGAGGGAGGGACCCACGATGGCCGTGACGATGCTCAGGCAGAAATTTGAGAAATGCTGATCACCTGTTAGGTAATGAAGTTATAATGTATAGACGTGCTTATGTTTTTGCAATCATTACAAGAGAGCGTTGCAAGTAAAGAGATTAGACTGATGGCAGATTTTTGTCCAAAAGTTCAGGCTGTAGATTCTAGACTCCCGCGATGAGTTAAAAATAATAGCCACAATACACATATATACGCAATAACCCTTCTCTCATTCTCAAGCTCATTTCGCAATCTCTGAACATCAACGTTATTCCTATCATATGACTCACACCTTTGCAGACAAGTAAGCGCCTGCTCCGAATTATTATCAAGCAAGGTGAAGGCCCGGGCGCAGCGGTACAGTGACTTGACCAGAAGTTGACTAGCAATAGCAGCGTCTGTACTCTCCTTCGATATCTCTTCAAAAAGGTTGTTGTGAAAGGAGTATTCTCTAGAGCCAACTTGAAGCACAACCTGGGTAAGATTGGAAAGTATCTGAACTTTGAGGGTGATGACTGGATTTGATCGCGGACATGATTCGATGACTGCCAATGCAGTTTCATAGGCCATTAAGGCTCTGTCAAGACGTCCATTCTTATAGAATGAGTTCCCTTCCCTTTTAAGAGCTTGAGCTTGATTCCGATTCGTGAATTTCTGTATGGGTTTTGATGGACAAGCTCCACGAAGTTCGTAACCTGACGTGCGCTCACCGGATTTGACTTGAACAAACTGATCCTTCCCTAGCTCATCGGAATCCGGTGAATACATAGGACACCATCCAACACCGTGCACGACAATCATTGCTGTTTCGCTTGGTAATGCCGGCCTTAGTGATGTACGACAGGCTCGGACAATGACAGTATTGCCGTCAAACGAAGACGTTTGTCGGATCTCCACTACGGACCAGTCGCTCTGACGGCATTCAAACGTTGCTTCTAGATCAACCATGTATGGCTTCCCATTCTTGATAGTCTCGTCCTGGTATACACGCCAGGACCTGTGTTGACCGAAAGCAATGTCTAGGTAAGAACATTTATGCCCACCAGTCCAAAAGAAGTTCAGAAAAGCTTCCCGTGATTCATAGTCGAAATACCACCTCGGAAATATTCCGACTGAGAGTTTGGCACCGAGATGGACCTGACAGTCATCTTGGAAACAGCCCATCCAATGTTGATCTTGATCGCATACTCTCTGAAAATTCCCCAGCGGCGTGACCCATGGCTCAAGGAATGGAATCCGCCACATATCCTGTAGCGTAAGCAGCGTCAGGTGTAGTTGCGTAGAGAGAAGGCTAGATCCTCTGCCATTCTTACTGGCCCACACAGCTTGAAGATCCCGAAGAGAGTTGAGTAAATGGCGAAAATACACATTTACATGGCAACTAACAGCTTCGAACCAATGATCTAGCCAGCCTTCTTCATCGTCGCAAATAGCTTTGAGCAATTGACAGAAGTGTCCCTTTTTATTGTGTTGAAGAGCCTTGATCAAATAAGCAAGATGGCCACCTTCGTCTTGGAGAGCTATGGCCAGTTGTTCCTCTTCATCGCCGAAGAAAGCATCATCATAATGAGCTTTAAAGAATCGACGGAACTGGGCCCCCTTATCGCTTCGTAGAAGCTGGAACAGTCGATATAGAAACTCTCTCTCGTGACCTTTCAGGTTGTTGTGGGCAACAGTAAGCAATGCTGCTGCAGTAAGAACTAGTCGGCGGGTTCCGTCGCTAGGGCAATGCTTTGACAATAATTTCGAGTAGCTAATGCAACTAACAACCAGAAGGACGGAAGGGGTTCTCAATATGCTTTGCGTATTTTCCGTAAACACGCTCAAGGCAGCCGTAATGTGATATATAATGCCATCATCTAATGACAGAGTCTGCAAGGCTTCGAAGGTTTTATTGATATCTTTACGGCTGGGCCAATTCTCTCTTTTGCTGCTCGTCTCCGCCCAGTCGAACCAATTCTCTGCTGCGCTTAATGGTGGAAAATCGGCGATAATCGCCTCTAGCTCCTGGGTCACTATTGCGACATTCAATTCTTCGAAAGAAATTGTTTTTAGATTGACCATGACGGTGGCGTAAGTGTACTAGACTGTTCAGAAACTCGAGATGTTGAATTGAGCCCTTTGATTTATCTACTATCTCGATAAAAGAGTATTAGGCGCCACAAACCTCACTGCGGGGTGCATGAAAGGCTCCGACGAATCATGAGTGTGTTTTTTGTGCTTCTCGGACATGATAGGCTGCCAAATGGATGGAACGATCTGGGCGTATCGCCTACACAGACTCTCTATCCTAACTGGCTCCAAGCTTTTTGCCTATTTGATCGGCTGGCAAAATCCCACGAGAGTGGTCCCGGGGCCCGTGCCCCAGCCGCTTTGGCGCTCGCCGTCATCCATTTAGTCTCACCAATTCTTACCCTTCAGTATCCCAGAACTATATTCGAACCCCAAGGGATAATCTTGTTAAGCCTTTATTTTTATCTGAATAATGCTACTAGTCCCTAGTCCTTGAGGAGCTGATGAGTCTCTCGATGTAGTGTCTGTCGCCAATGTAGATTATCTGGCCGACCTTTGTTATCCTTCTCATACCAATGAGTCACATCGGCTTTACCTGCACAGGACAAAACGTGAATTACATCTACATAATTCGAGTAGACCAGCTCACGCTCCCCATGATGAGCTTGACGACCAGTGTAAGGTTTAGTATCATGAGGAAGCTGTTCGGGCCAGTAGAGCCAGGCCACCTAGGCAGTCAAACAATGTACCCCAAGATTGCACCGAGCTACATACCAATGCATATACGTCTTTCGTACTTGCTACTCTGATCTGTAGAATCTTCGCCACCCAGAAATCCCTCTCAACCCCATCCTCGGGATCAGGGTACGCCGGTCTAACATAGACAAATTCCCCTACACTGTATGATATATCTTGAACTACTCCACGTTTAGCAATGTCTCTGTTAGGACATTTTACTCTAGTGAGTAGTGACATTACTTATGAATTGCTTGTACAGTTTCATCGATCCCCACTCGTCACTTGGTGAAACGGTATAATCACCAAAATTGTCCTTTCCCACTAGTAACCCCCTGTTCCCCCTTGAGTATGAGATACTGAACTCGCCGGATCCATCAGAGTGACGTATGGTTCGTTTCTCTAAGCCATTTGTTGGCGTATTAGCTACCACAGGAAGGCGTGTGTTGCGTGCCATATTTTGTGAATTAATGAAGCTTTACAAATACAATTGATATCAAATAATCCTGTTATATTGTACAGTAGGATTGTAAAAATTATACTATTTAGCAATCATTAAGATCTTACTTCCTTCGATTTGTCCTCCAACTAAGCTACTTATCCAGTCATCAACTTCAATCTCACATTTGGGACTGGACTATTGATGACGGCTGATATCAACAAAGATCCATCAGATGGTCATCAACTCTGAAAGTAGCTTGTCGTCTCTCCACGGTTTTGTCATCTACAAGAACTCTTGGATGCATGATGACACATTCTAGAGATGCTGACATAGCAACTGTACAGTATTGCATAAACTTCGATGCATCTTAGGTACAGGTTCGTCTGATCCCTAGGATACTGTATCAGCTAGCAGAATCAAACATTGAACTCTCGGCAAAGCACTAGCGGGTGCGGGAGTCAAATATTGTTTGCCCCTGAAGGAAGCAGTAAGCTACACTGTCTAGTCTCCAGAAACAAGCGATATGAAAAAGGGAACAGTAGCGTCTTGCAGGATAACGAAAGAGCGACGCGTCACCTCCAGGAACTCTGAGCTCCCGAAATTTCACGAACTGCAGAAGATCTTGCAAAGAGTGAGACTCCAAGCATGTCCTCGTCGAATATGGTAGAGTCTATGGAGCGAGGTAGCTCGTACGACAATCCCAGGAATTTAAAGGCCAATTCAAGGACGAGCAGAATAACAAGGACGGAGTCATTCAACACATAGAGTAGCAAGCTGCCACCGCCTCGAGATAGAACACCATTCGAAAGAAACATCCTCCGGAAAAGGCAGGAATAATAGATGGTCCAGATAAGTTCCTCTGCTGCGATAGGAGCACTAGAAGGATTCCCGCATATTTGACATAAGCTAGTACACGTGGCTATTTTCTTGCTTCGTCGCTTTTAGATTTCCGGAAGGAAGCATGGAAAGATACTTGAGGTTATCGCCAATCGATCAGCCTTCTGGAGTGAGAAAATCCAACACAGAAGACACGATATTTTGGGAATTGCGGGTACTTGCATAACGCTAGTTTGGTGATCTCGCATCCTTGCCGCCACAATCGGCGTTCTGTGAAAAAAGCAAGTGCTCAGACAGGAGCGGAGAGCTGAGCGCTATCAAGCTTTTAATGAGAAATATAGCGGTGACACAGTGAGATAAAGCGGGGTCCGAAATAAGCAATAAACACGCAACACCACAATCGCCCAACGTCACTCACCAATTGGTTTTTGTAATACTATCTGTGTACCTTTTTCTCTGACGGATGATAGCGCCAACATCACTTCAATAGCGATGGGACTCTCTTCACCTCCAATTCGACCTCCAGCCATCACCCCCTACAGAACCTATGTTTATAAATATGTCAACAACATCGAGCTTAAAGTTGACGTATATCTGCCTTCCAGCAGGCATGCCGGACCACTGCCAGTAGCACTATACATCCCCGGCGGTGGATGGGTAGGCGTTGACCGTACCGATTACAGCCGTCCTCTATTCCATGAGCTCCTCTCCCATGGCTTTGTTGTCTGCTGCATGGATTATCGTCTATTGCCTGAGACGTCCTTTAGTGAGCTAACGGAGGACGTGAAGCGCATTGAGACTTGGGTCAGGCATGATCTACCTACAGAGATGAAGAAAATAGGTGTGAAGGTTGATTGCAATAAGCTTGTGGTTGTGGGAGGCAGTGCGGGGGGACATTTGGCGCTTTTGACGGTATGACATCCTGAGCATCGTCCTCAAAATATCCAGACCAATGCGCATACTGATCTCCTATAAAGCCTAAACTCTGGAAGTGTCCGCCTGATGCAATACTCGCCCTCTATGCACCGACAGACATGCACAATCTCCCATATCTGAACCGCGGACGTTTGTCCAGCGCTAATTGTCCTATTCCGGATTGCACGGCAGAGTTCCTTGCGTCTGCGACGGACTACGACAACCCTCCAAGCGAGTTTACGATCGCGCAGAGTAAAGAAGATTATGAACGCCCGAGACGGTATTTGGGGCTGAACGTGTTTCGAAAGGGTATTGTTCCAGAATTTTTGCTGCGGGGATTGGTGCGATGCGGGGATAGTGAGGGAGAGGGAGGATTAAGATTACCAGTAAAGGGATCGGTGACGAAAGAGGCGATCGACGATATCAGTAAGACAAGGCTGCGCATTTCAATACCGGGGTAGCGATGCTGACTTCTTCTAGGTCCATTCCACATTTGCACGGAAACTCACTACCCACCAACATGTCTAGTGATGGGAACAGACGATGAAGTATTCGACATATCTCATATGCGGAAGTTTGGGAAGAAGTTGAAGAGGAATGGTGTAAAGTGTAAGATGGTAGTAGCGCCAGGAGAGGGTCATGCGTTTGATATATGGGCAATTATGGGCGGGAAGGTTCATTTGCAGATCCTGAGACCAGGCGTGGATTGGATTGCTCAAGTTGTGGGGTTACCACCAAGGACGAAAAGGTCGTTTACCTCGGCGAATTGCATCTCAGGCCTTGTCAGGCACTGGGGCGAGTTTTTTTGCCACTGAAAACTATTGTAGAGCCTCGTCGGCCGAAACCGCTGAGGTAGACGGGACTTTTAGATTTCCTCACCAGTACCAAACTGCACTTCGCAAAGGGGCAGCTTAATCACGATGGGAGTTGCCTCAACGGATAATACGAGATTACATTCAATATAGTTTCACAATATTTTTAAAGCCCTCCAAATGACTGGAGATGAAGCGAAGATTCTGTGGAAGGCGACACAGGCCGCAGGAACACGTCCTTGGCTGAGGCGAGCGCGTAAAATTTCGCGTCGCGTATCTCCCCTCTGCGTGCGCAGGACCCAACTATTCATACATTCCTCCCTTTATTCAACACAATTATCCCGCAAGGCCGACACGACTGGCCTCTAAAGGGACATACATCCTCCGCCACACCTCTCCTACGGCCTGGTCCTGCGAAACCAAAACGGAAGGAGTAATGAGACTGGGACGACTGTCTCCAGTGGGGGAGGCTATGCTTTGGGCGGGCGAACAGCTTGGCCACTGCTGGTACCATATATCCTGCTTGCCACCCAATTCGAGCGTTTTGATCGTAACAAAGGGACAATAAACAAAATTTGACCGATTGATCTCGAAGAGTGCTCTCTCGATCTTGTGCATTCAACCCCATTCGACACGACGATATTTTAAGGTTTGAGTTGAAAGGATATCAAAAAGACTTGATTGAGGACTTGTTTGGCAGGAGCTTCACGATGGCTACAATGGTGGTTACGATGGTGGCAACAACGAGGCAGCCTTTTGCTCAATTGGATGGACTACACCTGCAGCATCTTACGAATATCCAGAATCGTCAGAATGGTATGCTCATTCACCCCACCGTATTCACGTCTACTGTCGATCTTTAAACAATGAATCTGACTGCTATCCTACAGTGACTCTCACCCTCTCAGCACCTACCAAACGCAAAACCGCCTTCGAGTACGAGAACATCATCCCCTCCAAGAAGATCAAATTCCTCAACGGATCAAGCATCGATACTCTCGAGAATACCACCAATATCTGCCCCACAAAAGCGCATCCCTCCAACGGTTTTTCTGTAGTCATCAAACCCACCCTCACATCTCCACGTCGACAAATCCTTCCTGCTTGCTCTCTAGCTTCGAGACTCGATACCAATACCCCAACCTCGAAATTAAATCCCTTGACTACACCAGCCCGTCGGTCACCGACACAAAAGCGAAGTGGGATTTTGCATAGGAAGACTGCTAGAGTTGACCGGCTTAAGCTCGGAACAGCTTCCGCGGGTCTGGGATTCAGCATCGATGCCGCGCTGTCAGGTACAATCCCAAGCTATGCCGAACGCCATGCTTTATCTCCGAGGCTCCCAGTTAGCTTTAATAAACTTGGAACCAAGGGCTTATCATCTTTTGACATTCACGAAGATACGCCCGAGGAGTTAGCTACGAATATGATGGAACACTCGACTGGCACCTTGGATATCAATTCAGATGAGGAGGGTACGGCAAAGACAAAGGACAAGATGGGCAAGGAGAACATCCCTCCTCTCGATGACATCTCACGAAGCAGCACTGCTTCCTCAGGCGAAATAACTGCCGCTAGAGCATCGACAGCGAGTGCTTCTCTTCGCCGTCATAGAGTTGAAGATGGAGCTTGTGACGTTACTCGTGCTCCCCTCGGCGAGATGGCAGCGGAAGGTTTCTATGGTGAGGGTTGTAACGGCTCTTCTGTATTCATCGTCGCGGCCGAATCCGATCTTCCAGAGGAGGGTGAGCCAGTTTCCATGACCTTCGACTTTATTGCATAATGGCAAGGGAAGGAGATCCATATCGATATCGATGCTTCGATGCAGAAGGATAATTTCAACTTGGTCTTTACTGCGTTACTGGAGCGCATTGAAAGGATTTGAGGTTTGGCCAAAGTACGAGCGCAAACAGTGATGAGTAATGCGTTGAATATGTAGGGGACTTATCTTGTGTTTCAATGGCGTTAGCTTACCTGGCGTTAAAGAGTGGTGAACTTTTTTGCGGACAGGACCGCGCGACTTGTTAATCAATATATCAATCATTTCCGATAAATAGTCATCTGCTTCATCTGCTTCCAAGGCTAACCTTCCCGTTTGTAGTGTTTCGCCCATGGATCTGGTCCCCGTTAGACTTGCCGGCAGAAGGATGATATCCTTTCTAGAGATCGAGCTGCTACCTGCCCGCTGTGAGAGGAAGCCTGTTCACCTCTGGCCGAACTCTTTCCATCACGCGCGTGCTGTAGTCAGAGTTTTGCGTTCCAACGCCTCGTCATCGACATCGTCTAGATCCTCAGCTCCATCTTCCTCAGCTTCACTACCCAATTCCAGCATCTCCTGGTCCATGTTGTTAAGATCTTCCTCATCCATAATATAGACGTCCCAGACAGCTTTTGGCTGGCTCTGCTCGAAGTGTCTTTCGTCTTCCGTTCCGTTGCTGTCCTTAGCAGTACCACGGTGATTGATGTCAGCTGGCTTGGTCTGCAAAACCCGATTAGTGCTTACAACTCCCAAATTGAAATCCTTTTGGTTATCCCAACGATCCAATCTTCTGCTCGTTCGTCGTAATGCAGCAGCATAAGCAGACATTTCTTCGCCAAAATCCTCCTGCTCCACTTCCAGTTGGACGAGGCCGCCAAAGCCACGAGCTTTGAATGGTAGATTCTCTCGAGATGAATCATCTTCACCTTGACTATCATCGAAAGGATCACCCATTTGCTTTATTCGCTGCAGAGCACGCCAGATGGCCTTCCCCGCAGACGTTGCTTTTTTGCAACATGATGCTTCTGACGTAGGCCGCGGCGCAGGATATAATCAACCCGTTGGCTTCGGTTTTTGTCGACTGCTAATTGGTGTGCAGTAAGTGGCCGAGGCCTTCTCATGTCGGTCTCTCCTTGATATGTGAAAGACGATGAACCATTCACGATTTCATGTCTTGGAGATACACGAAATCTAGGATTTGACTTGAATTTACTCTGGATTTGTATGTCACCGGGAGTTCGAGGTGGAGGAGCATCTGGACCGCCATCAACGGGGGTTACGTGAATTTCGGACGTGCGATCTCGCTTGGGTGGACGACGCTCTGCTTGAGTTGCAGCTTGATCGGCATGGATAATTCTCTTTCTCTCTCTCAGCTTAGTATTTCCAAAAAGAATTTCTTCTGGCGTATCCACATTTTCCAAGTCTTGCTGCTCTTTTGTCAAGTATTCGAATTCTGGCACGTCCTGATTCTTGGCATTAAGATCATAGTTAATACCTGGTCCGAAAGGATTCTCATCTGCTTCTTCCTCAGTAAAGTCAGATTCAAGATAGAATCACATCAATCATAGGAAAGAGAGAGCTCTAGAAGTGCTTGACACATCCTCCTTCATGATCAGATTGTAGAAGTCTCCATTTGCTGGAAAGTGTAATTCTGTAACTTTTGGTGCAGATTGGGCAAGGATGAATACTAGATTTACAGGATTTGTTTGGGGAACATCTTCTATTTTGATTTTGTTAAGAGATTTTGGCTCGGGGCAATCTTCTAGAGCTCCTTTGATTAAAGACTTAAGTCGTGGCGAATCTTAAAGCTGTTTATAGGAATTTGTATCTTGCTGAGCTTGTAATGACGGGATTGTATGGTATGTTCGAAGTTGTGCCTGCATCTTGGGAAAGACTATGAAAGATTAGTATAGATATTACCTAGGTAAATGAAACTTACAATTCAGTGTAGTGTTCATGCGATCTATATTAATTAGCAAGCAGACCATTGTTATATTCTTAGTAGACTTGTGCTTGCCCAAGAGCTTGTCTCTCAAAATTTTGCTGGTCATGCTATTTCTAGTTATTGTATTAATGTAGAGATCGGCAAACGTTTGTTTGATGATTTGATTTGACTGATAACTGTTTGTGAAAACAGCTTTTTTGTCTTTAAAAACAGCTTTTAGAAAGTCGTATTGAATGTCCTTCCGCCAGAGTGGATCTCCATCATCCTTCTTGAGAGCTTTCAATTTATTCGCACTGTGTATATGATTATTCTGCACGCTACCGAGCGGGGGATCCTTGCGCTTTCGTGATGTGCTGGTCGCCGATTTTGTAAGTGGCTCACATACAGTAGCTCCTGGAGTTCTGACATCTTTATCCGCCATCCTCTCGCTCCTTCGCTGTTCAGTCATTGTATCGTTCGGCGATTCTGCAAGGGTATATCGTAAAGAGGTCTTTGGATCTGCGAGTGCTGGTGAGGGGTTTGTCGACGTACGATCGTCCATCTCTGAATTCGGAATTACACTGCAGGTACGTCAACACCCCTCAGTGCGATCTTTCTTTGTGTCTTTCGGTCAATTAGGTACGCTATCGTGGCTCGGATGGCTGAGATTGACCTGTTGTTTCTTCCCAGATTTCATGATTGTCAGTGACGTCGCCGGCGCATCCTGACATAGCTGTTCGATGATTTTGTAACGAGCTTTAGATGAGTATACACAACGCGAGTTGCGTCTTTCTCGGCCTCGCCCATGCCTCAAATGGCGGATTTCTATAGTGAACGCTGTTAGAATTGCATTAGCCAGACCCTACTTTGGAAAGGAAAAAACAAATTGGTTGGTTACTTTTCAATGTGATGAATCTCCCCGCATAAAGTGCAATCCGAAAGATCTTGCAGCAGCAAAGACCAGCCGAGCGCTTGGCTTACCCTGAGCTCTGCTGCAGCTCACCGAGTCAGGAGCGAGTAGGGGGACCTTGACGAACAAGCAAAGTGCTTGTGTAACCTGTCGGCGACGGCGATAATTTTTGTAGGGTGGTGCGTGGAGCCGCGGCCAACAGATTGGGGGAGGGATTTGTCTGCTGTACGAATGTTCGCATCTGGCCATTGATAGATGTGCGATTCCTTACTGGTGAATATTTGAGTGGTCCCTCCCCAAGTAGAACGTCCCCTCCTCGAGAGGGTGCGGCTGGAAGTACGGAAGTGTACGTATATGCCCAGAAGAGAGACTTATCCGCAGAGCCGCCCGAGAAGTTGGAGCACATTTTAGTGGGCCTCTACCTCATGCTCTGTCGTCACGCCAGTGTCCTGACCGCAGAGGGAGATTTGAAGACAACAACGACAACAACACTAGTTTGGTTGTCGATATGCATCAACACTTGAAATAGCACCAAACAGTCTGAATATTGTTGAAATTGGCGACCAGTGGGCTTGGAGCGCAGGAGATCCGCTGGCTGTAAGGTGGGGTCGTGCTGGGTACTGCATCTCGTTTCTTTTCCGTCTTTCTCCTTGTGATTCTCTGATTGACACGCACCAACCGCCGCACCAACGCCCACCGTGCCACTAATTCGAGTTATCTACGACCTCCCTCCATGAAGTGAAAAGAGCAACCTGCCCTCGCATTCTCGCATTCACAAATACCTCGACGTTTATCTTAATATATACCCTGTTATTGCTTTGGACACCGAATTGGACACCCCCTTCCGTGTTGCATAATCGATCCTGCCTCGCGACCAGTGGACATAAAGCATAACTGGACCCGGCACACCCCACAATCCAGCACGACGCATCCGACACCCCGAGTATCTGTGGCTCAAGATATTCGAAACGATTCCTATAAGTTCTCCACCAACCCGTTCCGCAGAGACATCTTTCCCTACCGCATTTAATCTACGTCAATTAGGCAGAATTTGGGACAATCGCCCATTATCTAGCTCCTTCACGCGGGTGCGCGTGAACAAATTGACAGAGTTAGCTAGTCACAAAGGAAGAGGTATACCTGAATGTACTTCTCAGTCAACTTATAAGTCATTTAGCCCGAGTATAGTCAATTGATCCAAGCAACAGCTGACATACCTTAGTGATCTTTCCTGCCTTTTTTCTAGCATATCTATCTGTTATCTAATTTCCAGCACCTCGAGTACTGTATAACACAACGAGCACTCCCGTAACCCTCACAAAACTAGCCATCATGTTATTATCATATCTACCACAGACACCTAAATTTCCATCCGAATGCGCCAAGAACCTCGAACGTGCGGTTTTGGTGAGAGAGACCGCGGAGTCATTGGTCCACCACCACTTCTCGAAATGTGTGTTGACCCACCGAATGCCTCACCCGAAGAGCTGCAAATGCTGGAGGCTGCTAAGATCCGACTCCCCTACGCTATTGTACATTGCAAACTTTGGAATTCAAGTGACAACAGTGATGCCATGCAAAGGTGCCAGTTGATGGGCACAATGATTGCCCACTCGTTTGTTGGTAAGGATGAAAATGGTGTCAAGGGATGTTTCTTTTGCTTCCCAGATTTGCGAGTCAAAGTGCCTGGCCCTTACAGCTTAAGGTTCTTTTGGTGATTTTAGATCTATTAGAGATGAAGCCGGGCTATTTGACACCCGTGCGGAGCATGGCAGAGAGCAAGACTTTTACCGTGCACCAATTCAAAGACCTTGATGGAGTGAGAGCTTCTACCGAGTTGCTGAAAAGCTTGGACAGCCAAGGGTACTTAACATTAGTGGTCAAGAAGAGACAAGCCAAGAGCTATTGGGAGAACGAGAACGGTGAGAACGACGTTGAGCTTGATGATAGCCACGACGATTTCGAGGCGCGATCAGATGCGAGAAAGATTGCAAGGAGTTTCAAGTTGTGACAAGATACCATAAGCTATCTATTCATAAAGAGATGTTTGGAGAGGACTTCGATAATGTTCTCAATGAATTTGGGGGAAAGATTTTGGGCTTCGGCAATATGTGGGTCGGCCTGGGAAGGCAACATTGGACTTTTGGAGACGTGCAGTATCTCCACACTATTCTAAAGCGTGCAGAAGAGATGTCGACTCTCTTCTAAATCTTAATCATCTTCCAGAATGTCAAATATTCGCCTGTTATCTCCTGTGTCGGCTTCTGTCCTCACGCGCAGGTAGTCCTTGGACTACACCATTGCGTGCCAGCATGCCTCCATTGACCGAAAAATTGCGGCATACCATGAACGCTCTCATTGCCGCGTTCTCCTGAGCCAAGCCGTCGGATTCATATTCAACGTCTGTTACGTATTCCCGACCGTTGACGACCACCCAGCAGGTGAAGCCTGAGCCGCGCCGATAGCACTCATATGAAGGATCTATCCAACCTCGACGTCGGCATAAACCTGCGCATGAAGACTTTAGTTGGAAATGCGATGCTTCTAAACATTCTGCTTAGACAGCGAGGCAAGGAGATGAACAAAACAGATGGCAGGGCTGAGTTTCATTGCGGCACCAAAGAATGAATACAAGCTTGAAGGGCTTAGAACAACCAAGACGTCGACTTACTCTCCAAATATGCCATGTAAAAACCACCCATTTAATGTGATTAATTCACACACACAGCCGTCCGGAAGTATAGGAAATTAGGCTAGCAGAAACTTAGATATTGATGGAGATTGCCCCAACTACTGCAGGGTTGATTTTAACTTTGTTGGCAAACACTCAGTATGCGGATGCCAAAGGAAATAAAAAATGAACGATCTTGGAGTGAGAGCAAAGCATTCAGGTACACCGGGTCATGAGCTTTTGATGGGCCCTACATCTTCCTCTCATGGGCTCACGGATAGAGGTGAGGCTCTAATCTTAGGTTGTTCTCCCTGTGTAACCAGCTCACCATGGTGGCCGCATTCAAGTGAGAGCAATATTCTTCAGCCAATAACTGTGCATCGCTTTCGACGAGGCCGTGTTCTTCATACAAGCCGGGCACGAACAAATATGCAAGAAAGATAAGATTAGGACGTGGTGGAAGGCTCTGGCACAAACCCTTGAAGGGTGAAACTCGGAAAGAGGTTTACAAGGCTGGCAGACCCGTTCACCCTACGTAATCTGCGTTTCCAAGATTTGGATGACTTTATCATGAAGAGGACGTGGGACTGCTTTACAGAAATTGACGTGCGAGACATCTCCATTCCGTTCAAGCTTTCGGTGGCCGATAAATGGTCCATAATGAGGTCGAGCAACAGCAGGGCGTAGCACACCGAGCCGCTGCTACCCCCGGCATGACGCCTACGGCACTGATAGGAACGTGCAGCAATCCCTGCTTTATAGCGTGGGTGTGTAGCTTGTCGCTCAATCAATCGGCCAATAGAGGTTATTGCATGAGGGTACGAGCCTAGAGCCTCATGGCGCCGTCGCCCTCCTCCGTAATCTAAATCTTGCCTAACCGCCGAGCGGGACAAATATGGGTTCCAATTTTTCTTTGCTGCATTGCTCTTCACCAAGATCGTCTATCCAGCCAAGGGCTCATTTTGAATCTCCCCAGACTCCTTCACTTCACTACCAGCGAACCAAAATATGGTTTCTAAATATCATTGTCCGCTTTGTTTTGCAAGCTACCAGTGCCATCAAACGGCACAGTTGAGGGCAACTCAGATCGATCTAAAAAGACGTTTGAGGAAGGCGGCGGCACCGGAAAGAATTCAAATACAAGTAAGGATAGCCTGCATGGTAATAAATAATGCTCTCTCTCGCCATAGCGGATCCCTCTCGATTGGACTAAAGACGAGGGACCAAAATCTTGGTCTCTCAAGTTCGCCATAGAAAACTCAAGGGATAAAAGAATTGTTTATGTCCAGTCGTAAAACTCGAGATTGAGTTTCGATAATTACAGTAGCCTTCTAATATTTGAGAACTGCGAATCTCAATTGATTTTGTAGATTGTCGATTAGATGTTGCGAATCAATTCCTCGTGGTTGGCGAAGCCAAAATCCTTCCGTTGTCATGGCAACCGACCGAAATAACAACATCCCGACGTAGATTCGACAATTCTCACCTCACTCTCCACCCAATAAAGTTTCAATTCATGACACAAACGAGAAAAGGATTGCGACATGCCTCTTCCATACGATCGCCTCGATCATACCCTACAGCTTCTCGCCGACGCTGTGCAGGCAACGGAAGACAATATCGATACTTCGATCGGGGCATGGGAGACTCTGCGGTCGACCTACAAGGAAGTGCATAAGGAAAGCAGAGAGGAAGTTCAGTCATTTGAATCATGGGGCCTGGCGAAAATTGGCATGTTTCTCATCAAACGGATTGGAGAATGGATACATACTGCTCACTTCGAATCCCTTTGCAAGCCGAAGAAGACGGAGCTGCGGAAGATCGCGAAGGCTTTTAACACAGACATATGGATAATATATTTCGTTTTGGGAGAGGGCCTCATTTCTGAGTCGATCAAGGGCCTCAAGCGCGTCCTGCGCTGCCGGCGCGTATTGCAGGATCTTACGCTCCAGACATTGCTCACCGAACTTGAGACGGCACGAGAAGAGAGAAGAGGATTACGCTTGAGAAATGTCTCGAATGATATGACTAAGTTCACATTTAGAGATGTCAAGTGCTGTGAGCGTGCGCTGTGTCCGATGCCGTTATCGCCTCCCTCCTCTAGCGCCGGTGACCGAGGTTCTGTAACTCCAGGTGTGTTCTCCTTTCCTGCTCACCCTCAAGGTCGAAGTGTTGAACACCGATGCTGACTACTCTCGGCACCAAAGAGCCAGAATTTATACCAGTCACTCCGCATATTCACACTCATCGTGGAACTCCTCCCAGGCTCGAACGCAAAAGTTTTCACTCAGTAGTCACATTGAAGAATATGAGAAAGCTTTCTCGGCGGCTGAGAAACCCTCGAACCCCTCCCGACACAGACAAGAGTGGACTCGACACAGACGAGAGTGGACTCGACACAGACGAGAGTGGAACCGACAGAGACGAGAGCGGACTCGACACAGACGAGAGTGGAACCGACAGAGACGAGAGCGGAGGCGACGATATTGATATTGAACAAGGTCGAGGGCACACTGTGGTCGTCGATAATCCATTTAGTTCAGATGAGATGACAGAATATTGCAGCCCTTGTGTGGGCAACCAATATGCCGAGCTTTTTCCAACATCGAAGATACATAGCCACACCGACTCTTCCACTCTCTTCAAAAACCCGTCCTATCATCCATGCCTTTTTGGCTCAAGTGATGATGGAAGCGAGGAATCGATTAGTGGAATACCGGAAGAAGACGATGGACTGTTCTTCGACGATATTGATGAAGCTGACACTTCTGATTTCCATATGGAAATTCCTGAGAAAACTAGCCAACGCCTGAGCAGGCTGTGGGGCAAGCCTGGAGAGCTGTTGACCTATCGAACGGTTGCAATCTTAGAACCTCGACACCTGCGGGAGTTTGACGATGACGAAAGACTAGCAAATGAGACTTTTAATTATTGTTTGAAGACCTTGGTTGAATCATCTGTCGTCACTTCAAAGATCTTTACTCTATCCAGCTTCTCCTATCCGAATCTCCAACGAGGCTCCAGCGACACCATCGATCACGGAAGCGTTTCACGATGGCCTGGGAACCAGGGCTGCCTCAGTCTTTACGATGCGGAATATCTCCTACTCCCAATCTATGACGAGACCATCCAACATTGGTTCCTAGTCATAGCTGGGAATATGACGCCCGGGGAGCGCCTGTTGACTGGGGCTATAGATGCACAGAAATCGACAGCCTTCGTTACTGTACTCGATTCCCTTGGCTCTAGACCAGAACATATGCGCGTCGCCAATCACATAAGGTCGTACATCTGCCTTGAAGCGTGTACAAAGTTTGATATGGAGTTCGATGAGTCTTGCATTGAGATCAAGCTCCCAAAGCAAGTACTGCAACAGAAGAATGATACAGACTGCGGGTTCTACGTTCTAGAGCATGCAAGGAGGTTCTTTGCTGATCCAGCAGCGTTTCTTCAGCGTATCTTCCGTGGACAACTTGCAATGGCTTTTGATGTAGCGATGATGAGGGCGCAACTGGCAAGGGGGATTATCCAAGACAAGCAGCAACAGGATCTCGATAGTATCATCGATAGTGGAGAGGTTACGCATGATCCTGGGTTGACAATTACGCGGTCATTGGCATCGCAAATTGACAAGGACCTTGATGCGGAAGGTGAACATAGTTTGAATGCTGGCAATGACGAGGTTGTAACAAAGCATACCGATGTTGAAACTCAGAAGGGTGTTGATGGTATATTGGATGCTGAAGTCAATTTTGAAGGACTGAACCCTCAACAAGATGTGGTCGTTAGCTTTACGACTCCGCGGCATCCTGACGGCCAAAGGAAGAATAGCCGACACCTTCAGAGTAACGAAAGTCATGAGAATTGGGACCCCGAAATCACTTCTGAAGACCAGTCCCAACAAGTCAAAGAAGTCGGCACGTCGAACAGTTTGGGTACCCAAAGAGTCAATCTAAAGAGGGCGATGCTTCAGGCTGAAGACAGCAACTTGATCCTTCCAATCCATGCCGGAACGCCGGCCTCAGCCAAGTCGCTGTACGGTATCGAACAATTTCTTCGATACAAGAGATGCCGTACGAAGAACTATTCGACAGATCTTAGCATGGATGAGGTATCACCTCAGATGATCGTCCAAATGATCATCGCGACGGAACAATTGGCTCAGCTGGCTACGGTTCCCCTTCTTCAAGACCACGAAGAGCGGGACCTGGTAGATAGCAAAACATGGAGGCTCTTAGAGGATTACATTACTCAGCGCACCCTCCCACCCGGTCCTGTCATCGAACCCACCAGCATCATCAAAGACATGGGATTCCCAAGTGCGGCACATCTGCCAGAAACATTCGGTCTTAGTCGTGGTGAAGCCTTTCACGACGCTGCTTCAGTTCTCCCAAACTTTATATCCGCAGTTTCAGCCTCGGAGGAAGATCACAACTCCAATATTCGCTCCTTCCGTCAATGTCTCTCTGACTACACGTCTTCCGCGGAACGAGCCATCGCATCAGCACAAGTGCTAAGAGAGCTTGTCCGTCGCTCTCAGAACGCCGTGCAATCCCTCCAGCTTGAGTACGACAAAGATGTGCAACATCTCAAAATATACGCTCCAACGCCGTCAGAAATACGGTCTCACATCCAAGCGAGTGCGCAACGAGAGTTAGAACTCCTTATGCACAGTCTCAAAGTTTTGTTTGAGCGCACGCAGAATATGGTTAGTGAATTGAAGGAGTATCGGTTGCAGCTGGAGGTTGCACAGAAAGGTGTCTAGTGGCGAGCTGCACCACATTTTGAGGATCATCATCCAGAACCGTCACATTTCTCAAAGTTTACGATCATAACAGTCCACCCATTCAACCAGCAACAGCAGCATTGAGAAGCTCGCTTATACCGTATCGCGCAAGCCGGTCGGCTCGGAAACGTAAGAATTGGGAAGAAGCGCATCAGGTTCCAACCCTTCAACCCACCAAGATCGATGAAAGGCCCATTGGAAAACCCCGCACCACACCATGTACCATGCAAAGAAGAGCTTTCACGCCAAAGTCCATGCGATAAACGATAACCGGAAAAGTCCATCAAAGCTTTCATAAGTTAGTTGAACAGTCCCAACCTGCGGGTCCCCCTCTTGAAGCAACTCGCCAAGTCCACGGTCCCCAAACGCCCCCCTGAAATTACTGCTTCCTAACATATCTCGCCGCTTCAAGAGATCTCGAAGATATCTTGAGGGAGGCATGGATGCAGCAGCAGAGGAGCCTGGCAATTCGTGGCAGGAAGTGAGCGTGCTCAATGTACTGCCTCCAAGATCTGAATCTATAACTGATAATGGCTTTTTGGCTTTCGGTTACGGGCCTTGGGCATTTGCTGGTTGAGGTGGTTCCTTGGGTTTTGGCAGCCGTAGAATTCATTACTATATTCTGCTGTGCTATGGTAAGATGTTAAACCCGCATGAGAAAAGTGTTGGTGGTGGAGCTGGCTTTGAAGACGTCGTGCTCTGGACGTGGCTTGCTGGTGTTTGATGCTTCAACGAGAAGCCTGGGCACTCTCCGACGAGCCCTACCCTCTCTACGCCCATGCCATCGCCACCTTCTCATCCTCCATCTTCTCACTCAAGAGTCCAACCCTCAAAAATCGCTACACAACTCTCTCCTGGTCCCCGTGGCCCTTCCAAAAATACATAGGCCATAGGCACCGTAGCTGGGTTTCCCTCCGACGATATTTTCAACTCAGAAGCAGAGTTGTTTGAGTGGCAGCCGTGGAGAAGTCGATTTCTTGTATCCATTCATAGAAAGGAGGAATTCTGCCTCTCTAGCGGCGATAAATTTTGGATGGCGTTGTTGTAGAATGAAATAATGAAGTAAGATATGAAAGAGTTATCACCATACCAATCGTCATCTGGGCCCTTCCAATCCCTCAGCCGCTTTCAAATAAAAGTCTCTGCCCCAAGAATATAATTTCCAAGATCATTCTCCTTATTTGACTAATTATCCAGAACACGTAAATGGAGGTAAACTGGCACCTAGGTGGCGTTGTCTAAGGATTCGCATATTCTGTCAATCTCAGCAAGGGCTTTAGAGCACCTCGACATCCTCTAAAGGTCCCTGAGCACTGAAGCGTCGAGCGTCGTAGAATGAAGGGAAGATACAGTTACAGACGTGATGGCTATCGAATTGTACCTAGATCATTAACCACTTTCCCTCAGTACGCAAGTATATGTCATTCATTTCCAGAACCAACGTCTATGTATCACCTCCACACAGATTGACATAATAAAAAAATAAATTGAGTATAACGCAATCTTTCATCACGAAATCTTTATTTGATTTTCACACAGGAGAATGACAGCAAACTACTGTACAGTACATCTAATTTGAGCCAACCGAGCTGCCGCGCATGCTAAGCAGGTAAATTTATGGTGACTTTTCCTCTGGCCCTTTCCTCCTCTCTTACCACTTGAGCGACAGATGGCGCACTAGAGCCGCATTCTTCGGCATCCTGTTCGGAGGAGGATCTTTTTGAGTCGCTGTTATTGTGATAAGATGAGAATATGTTGATTTATTTTAATCTTTTGTTAGAAACGCAGCTGACAAGAAGTTGAGAACGAAAGAGAGAGTATGTTTGATTAATCCCTGGGCTGACCGTCAGCGCTATAGTAGGCATTGAAAATTTTCACAATTGTGAGGTAACTTTACTTTAATAAAACATCTGCTGTTTGTGGACTTCGTTCTTGGCTTGAGTTACCATCAAGCTGCAATGCGCTTACGGTATACCATACATCTTGTTGTCCACCTCTTATAGTACAGTATCACATAAAAGAACCATCGCAGCCGCAACGCTATAACGGAACGAAATTGAACTGTGAGTTGAGAAGAATTTCAAAGCGGTTCCGGGTTCATGCCAGCGTTTTTGATAAAGCCCTCTCTTGACTCTTGAATATCGAGGCATTCCGAAAGAACTGAAAAATGAGATCAACTTTCATTACTATGTGAACATTGTTGAGAAAAAACTCACTCATGATGATTTCTTCCTCCGCGACCCCATACTGATAGTCGACTAGACCGTGCTTCTCCACAGCATCACACATTCTGATCAAGTCCTTTGCCATCTTTTTGATGAATTCTTGGGTCATTAAGGTTTCGGGGTAGTGTATTTGCTGTCCAGACTCAAGAATATCTTTCTGTGTTTGAAAAATACCGAGCCATGCTGTGTTGAGTTCGCCCCAGAGACGGATACTATCACTGCAGAGAGAAACTTCATCTACAGTAAGACCTGGATCAAAAACAATTAGTGGGCGGGATTGGATAAGGCGAACGAGTACCCACCAAGATCTCCGACATGCCCCAGGAGCCACTCAGATACCTCGAGCAGAGACTGACTGGCCTCTCTCAGGCGCCTATTTATGATATTCTGGAAGATCTGTTTCAAAGCAGATTGATATGAGTTGTAAGCAGCTTCCATACCAGGACCTTGTCGCTGGAAACCCTCTTCCTCCGTGATCTCTGCTCCTATCACTATGCCGTACGCATGACTTTTTGGAATAAGAGGTTGGGAAATCTGTTGCTGTTGATACAGGTCGGGGTAACCTAAGGAGCCATTATGCTGGAGGCTTTGCAAGGCAAAAGCGCTGGTAGATTCGTCGGGTGTGGCATCGACTGACAATGTCTGCATCACTGAAGATTGCCGTGTTCGAAAGTGAGGAGTAGGATCATCGACGTTCTGTATCGGTTGTGTGATATCGCCCATGCGATCTAAGTTATATGTATCCATGTTTTGATGCAATTGGTCTCGCACATAGCTTGGATGATATAGCAGATTATTCATCGGCAGCGAATGTTGAAATGTCCGTTCTTGGTAGTAGGCCCCTAAGGATGTTGATGCTTCTCGTACTTCGTGACCGGTTGGCAGCAATCTTGTAATATCCCTAGGTTGGTTACTGTCTGATGAAGACATTGAGAAGCCACGGGATTGGGAACTGGACGCCAGATATTGTTTGGAATAATGGTTGACGTCGTCCATGGTCCCGGCTTGGTTTTTCTCTCACGCAAATGTAGTGAATATGTTCTAGTGGACCGAACTCCGTGTGGCTATGTTGAATTCTTCTAGATATCTCTATTTCCGAGGTGCGATAATGCTACATATTTCAGTCAGTACCAATTACGAAGATATAAGATACTGGGCACCTACCTTGAGAGCTGTTAACGGAGACAATCAATGCTCTGGACTTAATAAGTATTGATTTTTGAATAGAATGGAGGAGGCCTTGATTAAATAAAATGCGAGAGGAGCCTTACGAGACTTTGTGAACGAATCCATTTATAGAGTGGCGCGGCATTAGGTGCTGCACAGAAATTCCCTGGTGCATCATTTCACCCACACATAGCCACAGCATGCCGACTGTAGCCAACAGAGTTTTGGCACTAAAACAAGGTCAACATGCGTCTCGAGGCAACTGAGGCGTTCTGGTGCGTGCCCTAGCTCGGCAGTATAGCCAGGAGAGCTTCAACGGAGATATATTTGAGCCGACACAGCTAAAGGTGAATGACTGAGATACTCATAGCCAAGTAATAAACCTGTACTTCACAAGGCAAGTGACATACTCACACAGTTGCTTGATATGGATTGCAATCTTCGAATAGAAGAATTGCAGGCGTATAGATACATTGCATCATAAGAACCCAGGTAGTATCGCAGGTTGAAGTAATTCGGCGATGGCAGAAAGGAACTTCTGATCATTGAGACTAGCCTTTTCATGCCGTAAGTGCGGTAGTTTTTGAGCCCTGCTTTAAAGATGCCAGGAAGGCCGGCTCTGTAGCAGTTGCCTGGGAATCAGTTTAGCAAGTTTAAGCATTGGAATATCTGGTAATACCCTTGTAAGCTTTTGTGTCAAGCACTGCCTTCCCGTCGATAGTTTCTTTCATGCCCAGCTGTTCACAAGGCGACAGCCCAAATGCGTAATTTACCACTCCTGATATGGGTGGATTGGGAGGCAGGAAAGGCTCACCTGCGGCTTCATTAGACCAGTACATAAAGCTGACACTCGGCGTTGATATAATATTTCGTGCTTAAGCCAACGATAAATACTCAAATTCAAAAATCCCTGCCTTCAGAACAACGCGTCACAGTTTATCAACGAACCAAGAAAACCCAAAATGTTAGGTTGGATTATAGTCTTTCTCGCCGTGATTTTCATCTCGGATTCAAAGAAATGCAAACCTCCACGCAAAGGTTTTTGGACAGAAAAAAGTGGGAGGAAGCAGAAATAAATGGTAGTAAAAGTGAGACTCAACACAAGCTAATTGATGATGACCATAAAAGCTAACGTACCTTACAGCAGCAACGGGAACATTATCCTCTTACATCTCGGGAAAACAAGGATATGGTCTGAGCTGAAGTGGTGCATGGAGTCTTTTCGAGCTTCTGAAATCTACTTTTAGAAAAAATTTGTTGAATCAATAGTACTGGGCCCCTCTGTCGGTCATCTGCTCCACTACTTGTGTGACCAGCATATTCGTTAGCACCGACAACGTTTGTCTGGAGGTTTTTGTACTTTTTATGTCACTCAATGCTTTCCTTATCAGAGTCCATAATTCACCAGCCTGCCTTACTCACTTCCTTCGGCTCTCTTCCAGTTTGTGTGTAATGCTACTCTATGGATGTTTCAAATGTCTCTTCACCGGCCGAGTCGACCATTACTTTTTATTGGGAAAAGGATGGCGAGACTCTTTGTTCCACAGAAGACCGTTCTGTTCACAGCCCTCCGCAAGTCGATTTAGTCCAATCTCCAGAATGTATTCCGGATGGAGGATTGCAAGCCTGGATAGTGGTTTTGGGGGGGGGCTGCTGTATGGTTTGTAGCTTTGGCTGGATCAACTGTAATTTGCAATAAACCCTCATCTTTGAAGTAGCTAACATGGCTCAAAGGCATTGGCGTATTCCAAGATTACTATCAAAAGACAGCATTTCCAAGTACTTCTCCATCTGAAATCGCATGGATATCTTCGACTGAACTCTTTATGGTCTTCGCCTGTGGTCCTGTCTTTGGTGGGATTATTGATAGTCATGGTCCACGACTAGTGTTAGCTTTTGGGTCTGCTATGCAACTTTTCGGCCTCTTGATGATGTCCATAGCCAAGAAATACTACCAAGTACTGTTGGCACAAGGAGTATGCAGTTCTATTGGTACCAGTGCTATCTATTATTCTGGTAAGAATTCCTGCTTCGTAGCAATTGTTCTAACATTCAATAGGAGTTACTTGCGTTAGCTCCTGGTTTGAAAAGAACCGAGCCCTTGCACTTGGTGTCATGAGTAGTGGATCAAGTCTTGGTGGCATCATCTACCCAACGATGATAAGTGGCTTAATTTCTCGTATTGGATTTGGCTGGACCGTGCGGAGCATAATATTCTTGATGTTCATCCTGCTTATGGTTGCCAATATGACAGTGGCGTCACACTCAAGACCGTTACGGAGTCCTGTTCGCCTTGCTCAATTCACGGCTCCACTCAGAGAGTATCCATTTGGACTTGTGTGTCTTGGAAGCTTTCTATTTTGTTCCGCGATGTTTTTACCATTTAACTTTATCAGCGTGCAAGCTGAAACATTTGGAATATCAGCCGTTGATGCCAGCTATCTTGTAGTTGTCTTGAACTCCACGAGGAATGTTTACTGAAATCAAAACGTCTCATATTCACGCTAACAGATTATAGTCTCTTTGGCCGTGTATTACAAGGCTATATAGCTGACCGTATCGGCCGGTTCAATATAGTTATCATCGCTACAGCGGCTTCTGGCATTCTAGTTCTCACGGTGTGGCTGTTATCAACGAATGCAGTTCATCTGTTTGTGTTTGCTGGCCTATACGGATTATTTGCAAGTGCGTTCACCTCACTTGCTCCGGCACTTATAGGTCAAATATCTATCATAAGTCAAAATGGAACGAGAATTGGTATACAATCCGCAGTCATATCTTTAGCTGTTTTATTGGGAAACCCAGTTGGTGGCCAACTTATAGAACTTTATCATAAGAGTTTTGTAGGACTGCAAGTATTTACTGGTGCAGCAATGCTCATGAGTACTTGTGCTTTCCTCCTTGCAAAGTGTAAATTGGGTCAGGGTATACTATCGAGAGCTTGATACGCGGCGCGCAGCATGTCACATATGATTAATATCAATTGCACGGAGCTCTGTGTGTCTAGATATCAACCAGTGGTACATTGATCTTGCCATATGAAATATGTTTTTAAAAAAGTTGATAGCAGGGAAGTCCCGCAACAGATAAAAATTCTAGTATGAATGTGTGGACTACAGTACATTCATCCTGGAATACAATACAAAAAAGCTGTCATCAGGAAGAACGAATATCATCAATGACCCCAAAGCGGCTATAGCAAAACGCCCAGTCATTCTGATGACGGCGATGAAGTGACGTGGCCGAAGCTTAGTATGAACAAAACCGATTCGCCGGACGCCTTCCAACTTCTATTATTACACACTGAATCAATAATGATGAATCCTTTCCAAAAAAGATCGATGTCGTTGTTACGCTCGAAGTCGCTACAACCGACAATCTCGATTTTCTGTGGGGCATCACCGGGAAATTCACCCGTATATGTCAAAACGGCGCGTGCACTTGCTTTAACTTTGCATAAACACAACATTTCTGTCCAGGCCTTTGTGATATTTTTGTTCATAGATTTGCGTTATGGAGAGAGGGAAACGAATTTTCAGGGCCGAACATGGCGATTCATATGCGATATACAACGGGCGCCCGATCCCTAAGGAATTATTTATCTTTGTGTTTGGATCATGTTTATTACCTCTCTAAGTTACGGGATGAGTTTTTGAAAATACGGGCCTTTTGGTAGCGGAACTTAATCAACGAAGAATCCTTGAAGCACGTCCGGGCATCTCAGAACCCGGAGTATGATATCTCATGGCCTAGGTAGGGAGGTAGCTCTAGGAAGCCGGCAGAGCAATCCATCTGTCATCCGCACGCTGCTCATCTTCTGCTAGCTTTGACAGTTGAGATTCGAACTTCTTCTGCTTCCTACTCTGCACATTTTGAATTAGTACAAAAACATTCCAATCCATGGAACATAGAAAAAGGGCAGAAATCAAAAAAGCAAGGCAGGTAGGAAGTGGGCTAGTTGGAACTATTCTAGACATATCACGACCAACTCGCGTCCAGAATAGAAGAAAGACGGCAGCAGGGATGCTAGACATGGAGCCCATGTTGGGCGTAGGACAGGACTCCAAAACGATATCTTCGTGGAAAAAAAAGGATGTAAGTGAAATTGACTCAATTAGAAATCTGAGAACTCTCGTGATAGAGGCCGAACTGGCTAAGCAAATTAAATTAATCCAATCTTGCCTCCAATCCAATTCAAACCATATGTTAGTCAAGAGATAAATTGAAGACCAGCCCATTTTTCCGCTTGAAATCATTTGATTGCAAAATCCATCGATTTATTTTCCTAAGGCAATGGCATGTCCTCCAAAAATTTCCTCATCGGTCCGATCGCCTGGATTCTGCGAACTTCAAGAAGATCTACAGTCTCTTTCGTCCATATGGCGCTCCCTTGCGCCGATCTAGACAATTCCCCTACGACGAGCGTTTTGACATCCGGCTTGAGATAGTATAACTGCGTCTCGACTTTGTGCCGGACGATGGCAGCATCTCTGTTGGTATCAGAGGTAATATTAATTTTGACTGCTTCGTCCAGCTGCTCTAGGATCTCTTCTTCGGGACGAGAGGAAAGTAGGATTTTCAATTGTTGGGTTTTTCGTGACAAAGTTCGCAAAAGGTTGAGAACAGCCTCTCGTGATGATCCGTCACAATTATTCATGCCATCAATAACGATGAAGAGAGGGCGGTCGAGCTCTTCTAGCACTTTTTCCAGAAACTCTTCCAATTTCTTTGTGCTTCTTGCCGGTTGAAGGACTCCGGAAGCCTGGTTCTCCTCGTACCACTGATCAAATGCATTTTTCAAATCAGGAAGCTGTTTGAGGAGGGTAAGAATTAGTGCAGAGAATATGTTGACTGCTTGGCCGCTCTCGTCGTCTCGACAATAGTAAAAGCAGATCAAGCTCCTGGGTTCGTGCTCGTTTCTTCGATTCAACTGGTCTATGAGAAATGACATCGTAACCGATTTTCCACAGCCTATGTTGCCAAAAATCACCAAAGTCTGAGAACCAGCTGCACGATACCAATTCGTAAAGTCTGTGAGCAAAAACCTACAACCATCATCGGTTCGAAGATTCCGCAATTGTGAATGGTATTGACTTTGCAAAATCATCTGGACACCGCCAAGCCGCCTGGCAACTGAGGGTCGCATAAGTCCATATCCATCATGTGGCATATGAGTGAACTTACTTTCATGTTCATCTTGCAACGTCTTGATATCCTTAGCAATCCCGGTGGCCGCCACTTCGTCAATAGCCTTAAGTTGCGCAAGCTTCGTAGTCAGTGTACCGATAAAATCATTGAATCCATCATCTGCTGTAGTAGATGGAGAGGCCATGTCGATGGATACGTGTCGATATGTGTTCGGTATTTGTGCGTCTGAGTCACAGAGGAAGAACGGCTGAACCGAAGAGAACGCGAGGGATGGTCCCTTCTTATTACTTTTTGGTGTTTGCTGTAGAGAAAAACACTACTCTATGCACTCAGCCTGAAAATAGTTGAATTATTATTTGGCGTTTGAAGTAGTAGAGGGGTGCGTGGGTAGTGTTTGTGTTCTGACATCTGTCGATCATGTGGGGAGGCAGTTCTCTTTCTGGGCGCATAATGCTAAATCAGTACGGAGCTAACCTAATTCCTGACAAAAATAGAAAAATGCCACGACTGGACAATCGTAGCGCCTTTGAATGGAGCAGAAACGTTACCTTCGTAACTTAGTCAGTGCAGGCACCTGAAAACCAGGCGTGCATTGGCGCCGTCCCCATCATCAGTGGACGAAGCCCGAATAAGAAATTGCCAGCTTGGCGCCGGACCTTGCTTTTAAAGCGGCTAGAGGTCTACATCGTGGATATGTACCCATGCCCTCTACGCAGGGCATTACTTCCGTAACAACCTCATGTTTTTGACAAATGCACCCTGCTTTTGAGATTTCCACCGGAGTATCTGTAGAGCCTGGCTCAGAACCCACGTGATAAAAACTTTTGGTTGGCCAGCGGCTAGTTGCTTGCCATTTGACCTTATCAGCCACCATACGGCGCTAAGTATGGCGGCGAGAACGCCAACTCTGACTTCGATGAACTCCCTCCCAAATAATAAATTTATCGCAATTGCCAGTGCGTATAATTGGACCAGGTCTACCACTCTCTTCTATTTCTCCCTATTCGATAACAGAATGTCTAAACCGAGCAATAATCTTCTCCAGCTTACGAAAAATGCCATCCATTCAGCCCAAGAGCTCAGTCGTTCTCAGCAAAGCAACCAACAGACTCGGGATGGCGCGGACAAATTGCAAGATATCTTGCAAGCAGTCGCTAGCGATCCTCCAAGCCTTCCAGAAATACGACCTCTGTTGATCTACTGCGATACGGCCTGCAGGTTCTTATTGAACACCACGTCGGCAACAAATGCTAGGACATCTAGTGCCTCTCTCCAGGACAGCACGGAGCCGGCAGAGCAAGATATATCTGCCATTGAGAGGATGCTATTGACGTATGTATTCATTGTGGAGATCTCACTCGCGATAGCAACAAAGTATGTATTCTACAAACCAAATATCTCCAAGTTAAGCTGATCAGAGTGTAGCTCATCGACTGCCAATGGCACTGTTCTAGAAGCGAAATTCATTCTCGAAAAGCACCTCGAAAAAGTCAAGAGCAAAATCTGGAATACAACTGAGAGGGAGCACACAACTACGGAAAGAGATACGTTGAAAGGAGACCTGGAAGCTTGCGAGCGGGTGTCTAGGCTTCTTTCTTCGATCGAAGGAGGCCATGGCCAGGTGAAGGAGATTGCCCAGACTGCCCACCCAGGAATCCAACAGTATCTTGTCCACGTGCGCAAAATGCATCAAATAATTGAGCACAAGTTCTCCCAGCAGGATCGACTAGAAGAGGAAGAGGACTGTTTGAAGATCTGCCTCACTGTCTGCGGGCAAGCCCTAGTCGATAGTAGTCGCCCTATGCTCAAAAACTTCGTTTTAGAGAAAGATACCGCACGAATTCTTCCAGCTGATGGAGGCACAGGAAATCTTCAGATGCCTAGAGACTCAGAACTTGAGAGACCGTCCCATGTCTACGTAGAATTCTCGAGCGGTGGCGGCGGACGACAGGTCATTGGTTTCAAACATGGGGTGCAAACTTCGATTAGCGCTGTCACTAGTGGGGAAAATTCGCGCCAAATTCTAGGCTCTTTCAATGATGAAGATTTGCAAAAATACAGTTTGGAAATGGCGAGGGCGAGGGAGTGGAACAGTGGGCTGGAGCAGAAGCCCCTAGTATTAAGGCAGAATAAGGACGCCACGGTGCAAAGCGCCGTGGGACAGAGAGCCTCCATTGGAAACTCAGCCGGACCTGGCCCTCTTCGTTTTGAAAATATGGACATTGGACCCGGGATACATGTCGATGTATGGACACCAAGCGGAAGAATCTATGGGTCGTTCCCAAACGAAGTTGAATATCAAAAATATCTCGCTGAGAAAGTAAAGTTTGCGAAATATGGACCGGGTCACTCACTAGTGGATGATCAATCCTAAAGCTGTCAAAGGAGATAGATTGATAATACTAAGTTAGTTATATCTATTCAATTATGACATAGATTTTCTAGCCCTCTTTCTTATTCTCCCCACAAAATATCTCTAACTCACACAATGATATTATGCCGAATGCGCTATTTTTCGAAGGTTCGCCTTCCTGAAGTCGCCGTTTTAGAAATGCCTGCTCTTGTCTCTGCTGGCGACCCATTTAGCCTTACAATTCACATCTTTGCATCAAGGAAAGAGACGAAAATGATATGGTCGACAATGGATTGGCAGAGTTCTACGATCCTATCCCTGATCTCAAAACTTAGCTGGACGGTGCCTATCAGCGAAGGGCCATGGCAGCATTTCACGTTGATATAAAGAAAAACAACCATATTGACCCTTTAGCATGGGCTTATATTCCCACCCAGGACCCCGCAGCTTGCAGACAATACTGTCTATACTACACCTTGTCTTCGAACTTACCCTTCAATGAGACTTGCAGGGGAATATTGGGTATTGTGCCTCCGCCGAACCGGTTGTTTTGGAGAGGAGACGTCGTGGTAGTTCGATATGAAGGACACTTGGGCATAGGGCATGTTTACACGGATGTGAAAGAAGCGCTCTTGGAGCCAGTTAAAAGGGGTCTTGAAAAAGGGTTATGATTGCAAAGGACTTGAAGGGGTACACAAAGAAAGGTCGTTTAGCCTTCAAATTAAAACCATTGCGAATATCGAGTATAACGTGGCCCTGCCTGTTACAGGTTGACCCTGCTTGTCACCGAACGTAAATGATCTTGTAAACAAGATAAAAGTATATCTCGTCTTCAACCTCTTCACCACTGCGACCTACTCTTGTCCCGGAGCAGGTATATACTGCAATCCGTCTCCAATATTCACACTCTCGCCAGCTGCTACCCGTGTGTGTATCCGTATATCCGCGTAGTGCTGTCGCTGTTTATCAGGAAGGGAGTGGATAAGTTGGCAGTGACGTCGACTCAAACCCACTGTCAGCTATTTATAACGATTGAACGATGGATGGGCGGATGGAATGGACGGACGTAATGGCAAATGGTAAAGGAGTGAAGCTGCACACGATACAGTATATATGGGGGCTATTCGAGGATTGCCAAAGAGTAACCAGGAGGAGAAAATGGCTGTGGCCAATTTTGATGGGTTTCGCCCGCGGAAAAATTTGGTGTCGCGTGTCGTGTTCCGTATTGTCCCCTACCTGTAGTCTCATCCTACGGTCGCCCAAACCCCGAAACGCGCGGCTGGGCAGGGCTGGGTAGACATAAATAGGAGCACGACAGCGCGCGTATGCGAAACGAGAATTGTTTAGCCTACTCTATTCCTCCGATATGAATATCAATGCGGCCTAACCGCCAGGCTACTCGTTGGGTCTCGAACCGTTTGTTCCACTGGAGGTTATTGGGCAATACAGCGAGCCGATGCAGTAGTCAATAACTTCAGCGCTAAATAAAACACCATAGGGAGACATGCACCGCCACCGCCCTGCCCAAGGCAGACTTTGCGCACGCCTGGTTTCCCATATCAATATCGCCAGCTACTCGCCTTTGCTTAATGTTAGAAGCATATCGTTTCCTTGCCCATCCGATTCAGAGGTTCGTTCTTCTTGATTATTTTCCGACCTGATCTCAACCAAACACTAGAGTACGATGTGGGAGAGTGATCGTAAGTTTCCACTGTGTGGGTTTCTCTGTGCCTACTCACCTGTCTCTAGTAAAGCAACGGGACCTGGAAGACGACGGCCCGCCGCCGCCGCCATATCCAGGTCAGGCGGATCAAGCTACACCAAAAACAGGCGAGAGAAAAGCCCTGTCCGATATTCCAGGTCGAGCGGATGAAGATACGCCAAACACGAGCGAGAGACGAGCTCCGTCTGGTATTCCAGTTGGGCGCTGGGACCTCGCGTGCAGCATCGATGTGAAGGGTGGACTCCTGCAGCTCAACTCCGCAGGTGAGCCAACATGGACACCGTCAGACGATACAAGCGATCGAGCATATCAGCGAGATGGATTTAGCATATTTCAAGCTCCATCCCTTCCTTCAACTGTAGCTCGAGTCATGGTAGCCAGCCCATCATATACATGGGAATGCGATGCGAACAGTGTTATTGGAGAGCTTTTGATGCCAAGACGGAATAACGTATGTCTGAGGAGCTTAGGAAAGCATCTAGTCGTGTTCGAGCAGACGGTATTATCAGACGACCGAGATCGACCTCCGCCAAAACCTCGCGATGACCCAAAAGGCTGCCTCTGCCTCAAGATTGAAATGCTTTCCTCCACCAATATCTGGTCCATTACTGGAACAGACATCTACCAGGTTGAAGGTGATGGAAACGACCTAGTCGTGCAGTCGCCAAAATACCTTAGGCTCTGGGATATGGCCAAAGGGAAATTTCGTTGGGAGATATTTGAAGGCTCAGGTGACATTCATCGTATCCATGGTTTCACTGAAAAATACATCGTTAGGACGGTGGGCTATTGGCATTTGCTTGAGCGGACAACTGGACGGACTCACGGTGACTTCCGCCTTCCTTCCTATCCAGCTTTCTGCGACCTCAACAAGAAATATCACTTTGGTGCGGTAGTAAGTACAGGCGGCTTGTTCTTGTATAAACCCGGGCGAAAAGCGCTGTACATATTTCGGATCACTGATAAACAAGTGGAATGTCGTATGTGGGAATCAGCCGAAGACATACAGTGTTTATTAGTGCTACGAGGTGATCTCGACAACCTCGAGCTAGAACTTATCGGGCAGAAGCCTACATGGAAGACCAAAAGTGAGGAAACAACACCAGTCTTCAGAAATACCTGGCTCAAAAAATGGGTGATGTCTATGTGAAGCATGTGTGGCGACACTGTGGAAATCTGCAGCATGACGAGTTTATACATGGCGGAACATACTTGGTAGAATTCAGTAACTATTGTTTAGTTTGCGTCTAAAGCAACACTCTCTCATCGTCCATCATAACATTTAAGGTGCTATCCATACCTCGTCTGCCGAGCACCTGTGTCACCTTCCCTCCTAGCTCGTTTGACTTTCTCGCTCGGCAATCTCGGGCACGTGAGACTGGCTGCGACCGCCTAGTGCTGAGTAAAGTTATGCCACCTCGATCTCCTTCAACAGCTTTGTGATTGCTCGGGCTTGTCCTGCAGCAGCGAGTTCAGACACCGAGCAGGTAGTAGGAGACTTCAACACATACCACGAAGAGTGAATTTGGGGTTCTACCACCACCGCGAAAGAGCGCACAAAAAGAGGAGCAAGCACAAAAACTCATCGGCGTCAAGAGCGAAGACGGTCTTAACCTCACCCTATCGCCGGGATCAAGACGAGACCGAGGGAAGATGTGAGATCAGGGTGGGTTGGTAGGCACAACACTGGACCTTAGTTAGTGCAGCCACACACCGGTGGAGAGGATTCAAACCTGTTTATTAGGGACGACTCGGATATGGCGTCCGACCATGTCCTGGTCGAGATAGTCCTACTGATTAACCATAAGCCGACTTTTTGAAACACAGACGTAGACACATTGACAAGGAGCTGGCGAAGCACTCCTTAGCAAAGAGGCAGTCACACAGATCACCACACGCAACGACCTAGACCGAATGACAAAACTCGTCACGGCCGCGTTTCCTTACTATCGACGCGTCCACCAAGGACAAGACAATCACCGGCCGATCAGTTCCAGAATTTACAAATGAACGGAGGGAGGTGATTCGCGTCATGAAGTCAGCTTCCGCGGGGACAGTAAATCGTAGAATGTCATATCTAGATGCTAGATACTACAGTAACATTGCTAGCGAATTACTTTGAAAATGTTGTCATAGAAGATAATTGATTGTTTTTTGCTTTGTCGACCAAGGGTATAATACACACGAAAAGATAAATGTGGCTTTTATTCGGGAACAATGTCAGATGAGACCGTGCAATGGCTCGTGAAGTATTATTGTGCTTTCCATTCGAGTCTCGAGGTTGAAAAGTGCGAACTAGTTCGGCACGAAGATAGTGACTTACTTTCAACGTATCTTAAGAGGACGATAAGCTTATGCTTATGCTTATACTCTCATTCGGCCAGCCAATAAAGACACAGGAGATCAGGGCTGGAAAAGGACGTATCATCAACATAGGACAAATGTCCACTAGGACCATTAACATGATATTAGAGATATTCGGTGTCAAGTTCTGGGATGAAGGGGAAGGGGTCTGTAAGTCGGTGAGAAGGGTAACCTAACATAAACCCTATCCCCCCTAGAGTGCAGTTTTAAGATCTGATCTTGGGCTAGAAAGTTTTAATGATAATCGAACCTATCGAAAGATGTATTAAGAACACTCCCCTTATTCTCGCTATGCAGAGCGCCAGCGCTATTTGATGGATGTATTTTCCTTTGCCCATGCGTGCAAGCTCTAATCCCTGACGCTGATTGTACGCAACACTAAAAACCATAGGCTAGACCAGATCCGGTCTATCAAAATAGATGAAGGTGCACCATCGACCTAGTTCAGGACCTTGAGCACCGTGCCAGGTCTCTTAGCCAGGGACATCGGTTATTCAAATTGCTAGAAGAAGAGGGCATCTGTGATCTAAGGATCGCACGGGCGTGCTTTAACGCCTTCCAAATTTCAGCTGTGACCGGGGACAAGGCCCGAGAGGTGCTTGCGGGTCGATGATCGCCTTCAAGCATTTCGCTCAATAATCTGTGGACTACCCCCAGTCCGGTAAGAGGTTCGATTGTTGGAATAATAGCTGGGAAGCTCCCCGGGGGCTATCTGGAGATGGAATTGAAACTGGCTCCGGAATACGGGTGGATGGTCGAGATTCAGTTCCTCTTGATAAGTGTGATAACTTATAGTGAATCTTAAAATTGAGCATTTTCAGAGCGTCAGGTGTGTACAATTCCCTTACGCGTACTTTACTAAAAAGATGTCCTGATTACTGCATATAGTAAGTACCTCATTTTAGGGAATATTGCCCCAAATCTCACCCATAGAACGCCTCTCAGTTACACAGCACAGTGTAGCCAGCCTTTTGTAAGTCTTGAAGTGTCATCAGACTCCACGGTACTCCGAGAGCAGCGTCAAAATGTCTGCATCGCCGTTCCATTCAGCTGCTTTTATTGCATTTCTCCCCTCGAAGTGTTCCTCCACGTCCGATCCTGCGTCTTGTAGAATTTGCACCATCTCCTTGTCGCCAGCACTGGCCGTGATAAAGAGTAATGCAGGGTGATCTATACCCTGTGGACCGAGGGTCGCGCCATGTCTGAGAAGCTCCTTCGCCATATCTACTCGGTTTTGACGAACTGCCCAATCTGGCGGACTGAGACCTCCATCTGGTCTACTGAACAAAGGGTTGCTTTCAAGCAGTAGCCGAACCAAACCAAGAGATCTAAAATATGCTGCTGTGCATAACACTGTCCAGCCACTGTGGAGTTCTTGTTGAGTATCTGCCCCATTTTGTATCAGTCGAGCTGCTGTCTCCTCCTTCCCTTCCGCTACCGCCTTGTGCAATGCTGACAACTGCTTTCGTCGTATTAACTAGGCTTCCGTCTCCTCTGATAACTCCTCCAACTCAGGAGAAGAGAATTCCTCGAAGCAATCAGATTCAGTGGGCGAAGTGGTAAGCAAATCATCTGTTGAGACTAGAGATAGAGCCAAGTCATCAAGACAACCTCCCTCAACAACAATGATCCCATCCAAGTCATCCCTACCCATCCTGTACGCTTCCTTTGCTACGATCCTTCCAACTACCTCGGCGCCTTTTGCTCCACAGACCTTCCCCACATAGAACCATCGGATGGGAAGGCATGCACCATGTGATATAGATCTCGAAAGATGCCGGTTTTCCCGTCTACGCTCGTGACCGGTCCCGATATTGATCCTCCACTTTCCTCAGCGTCTTTCGGTACGGATAGATTCCACGTCTTACATACCCTCCCATGCTTCCGGTCGAAAAACATGACCCTGATTCGCTGGATTATGTACGACACGAGGATGATATAGTCTGAGACGATGCAGAGACCGTGTCAGTCGGGATAGGTGACGATTTCTTCTGGGAAGTTACGGACCCAAGTGCAAGTTTTATCCAACTCTAAGCGTCTTTAAATTTGGGTCATACTATCTTATTGTGGAATATTCCCTGAAATGTTCCGGATTAATAGATACCAGCTGAAACAGAGCCGGAGGCACCCCTAGGTCGCACAAGAATCGTCACTGCCAACGGTGAGGCTCATGACACGTCCAGGACAGGGAAGCCGTAAATTCGGTCTCAAGGACACAGCTTGATGGTGGGAATGGAATGTCTGAACTTTTAATTTTTAATTTGATGTACTAGAAACTCGAGTCCATCTTAGATGAAATTATTGCCACTGTGTAAAGCGATCATCAACACTTCTCACATAAATGGAGTTTATCCCAGGTCAGATCCTCGTCAATCTTAATGCCTTCCACGCGTATATACGCTCGTATCTCATCTAGTCGACACATGAACAAATATACATTTATTCCTGCCGCTTCCTCTTGCCCCTTCTCTGTATTTTCGCATTGCGTTTTACCACGTAGAAAGTTTAGCACTAAGTCCAACTGGTCGTTATCCCTTGTCTCCCTTAGGTCGTAGAACTTAGGTGCCTGCCCAATAAATTTCGTCCCGCGGAACGTTATTCCACAGCCGACAATGTTTCCTTATGTGTCCATATCGAAAACGCGATGGCTCACACGTAGTCCACACGACTCAGAGAGTCCCACGTCCTCGTTGAATTCCTCTCGAAGAATCATTTATAATTAGGAGCAAAACCGGGCTACGTCTAGACTCCTTATGTAAAATTAGATTCGTATCCAGATGAATCCAATACGAAGAAACTCACGGTACTACGGCCATTTCTATGGTTCTTGAAAGACGTCGTGGTGCTGGCAAGAACTTGATCAGAATCCAAAGTTATCGGTTTATAAAGGAAAACCCACGATTTTCTGGCACAGCATTACCCCGCATTTAAGCGCCGGGGAAGACGAGCTGATAATGTCAACATGCTGATAACGTCAACATGCTGATAAGGGCGTGCTAGGCGGCAATAGGAGTAGCTAGGCTTGTTGCCCAACCAGAATCACGGCGTAAATTTTACAGGGCTATTCTGTACTAAGCCAAAATTGTCCTTACAGATCCGCGAGATGATCGTGCCTGAATCGCGCGCCACTAGGATCATACCCTTTGATAAGTATTAGGAGTGGCAGGACCTTGGCGATTGGGCTGTAGTGAAGAGAGTCTGTCATGTTATCAGAAGGAGACTCTTTCTGAATTAAGCGTGATGTCGACGATGCGACCGTGATTATCTAGGCGTAGGTAGGGTTTCAGGTTGTCTAGGAGTGGCTACGGGATATAATTGGTAAGGAATTATAAGAGTTATGAAGGTGTACACAAATTTTGAGCTACGTGAAGTTAAAGTACCGGTCAATTTTCGAGCACGCAGGGTTTTCCGGCGCCAGGGAATAGACGATAGTAGTTTTTCTAGCTATTTTCACGTGTGAGGGCATATTATTTCCTCCGC
>Ga0182030_10001773_pt1 | contig 44992 bp, 33 predicted proteins | sample 812S3MmetaG_FD_121299 | JGI IMG/M metagenome (GOLD analysis project Ga0182030, IMG submission 121299) | Permafrost microbial communities from Stordalen Mire, Sweden - 812S3M metaG (Illumina Assembly) | ecosystem: Environmental > Terrestrial > Soil > Wetlands > Permafrost | place: Sweden...
CGACTCCCCGACCGAGGTGTTCGTCATGCAGAAAGCCCTGGAAAAACATGGGTTCAAGACCGCAGCGGCGGAGAACGGCGAGGAGGGCATTCGCAAGGCGAAGGCGATGAAGCCGGATCTCATTTTCATGGACATCGTCATGCCCGGCGTGAACGGCTACCAAGCCACCCGCATGCTCAATAACGACCCCGAGACGAGCCTCATCCCGATCATCATGGTGACCACGAAGGGCCAGGAAACGGATCGCGTCTGGGGATTGCGCCAAGGGGCGGTGGATTATCTGGTCAAGCCCGTCTCGGCCCAGGCATTGGTGGAAAAGGCGCAGGCCGCGCTGGCCGTATGACGAGTACGGCAGGCGGAGTCGATATAAGCCTACGCAGCTTGCGAGACCGGCCGTTCGAACTTCTCAAGGAGCTCGAGAAGCGCAGCCGTACGGTGTCCACTGGGGGTCCGCCCGATGTGGCGGCGGGTCGGGAATGGGTGGGGGTGGCTTGCCGGATGGGAGGCGAGACGTTCTTGATCGCCCGCGAGGAAACGCGCGAGGTGTTGGGCTATCCGGCCGTGATTACGCGGATTCCCGGCGCCAAGGCCTGGGTAAAGGGTCTGGCCAATGTCCGTGGGTCGCTCCTGCCGATGCTCGATCTGCGGCAGTTCCTCGGCAGCGGGGCCACCACGCCGGGGCGCAATACACGCGTCGTCGTCGTGCACCACCGGGAAATTCCGGCGGGGCTCATCGTCGATGAAGTTCTTGGGTTTCGACGCTTTGCCGAGTCGGAATTCAATGCGGAGGCGCCGCCGACGGTCATACGCTGCGACATCTACCTGGCGGGCGCGTTTCGCCGCGGCGGCGAGGTTTGGCCAGTGCTGAGTTTGAAGAGCTTGGTGGAGAGCCAGAGCTTCCTCCAGGCGGCCAGTTGAAATCCGGACGCGTTGGATGATCATGCGAGACACCGCCCCCAAGACCCAGTTGCTGCCGCTGTTCCTAGCGCTGACCCTTGCTTGCCTCGCCGGGGCGGCTGTCCTCACGATGCTGTCCCGGAGCGCGCCCCAGGTGACCGCCCCGAACGAGCAGACCACGCTGGTGATCGAACGAATTCCGTTCGAGGCGCAAAACGCCCTGCGCGGTGAACCCAGCGCTTTTGATGCCATGAATCGCAGCATGGCGAAGCTCAAGACGCTGGTTTCGGGCGCCTCCCTGGGAGCGCATGAAAGCAAGCTGGAGCCGTCCTTGAGCAAATTCGGCTCGGCGGTCTCGGCCGTGTCGGAGGGCCGCCCCGCGGTCGAGGCCATACAGTCCGCGAACCAGGAAAGCCGGGAACTCGCCCCAAAGCTTCTGTCCGAGCTCGGCGACCTGGCAAGCGCGGTCGGTGTGCAAAAGCTCGAGGGCATGAGCCGTTATCTGGAGCGATTCGAGCTCGCCGTGCAGCGCATTCAGCAGGAACTGAACGGCCTCGCATCCGGCGTGAGCGATGCGGCACCGGCGGCGCAACGGCTCGCCGACAGCCTCGAATTCCTGAATCAGGTGGTGCGCGGTCTGTCCGGAGAGGAGTCCGGCATGGCGCTCTCGAAGGTGACCGGTGCAGACGCTGAGCAGCGTCTGAAGGCCGTGGTACAGCGCAACCAGCAATTCTCTGCCGCGGTGCGCAAGGCGATCGGCGCGGCCGAAACGCTGTCGAAGGCACAGACGGCGGCCCGAACGCTGCCAACGCTCGCGAGCACCATGAGCGCGCAGTTGGGCGCCACGCCGGTCGTTCCGACCGAGACCGGGACCGGATACCGGCCATGGATCCTGATGCTCCTGGTATGCGCCGCCCTGCTGCTCGGAGCGCTCGTCTGGCTGTTCCGCAAATCGGTCACCGCGCGCCGCACCACGGAGCTGCGCGTGCGCGAGAATGAGCGCAATCAGGAAGCCATCATGCGCCTGCTCGACGAACTATCGAGTCTGGCGGACGGCGACCTCACCGTTCAGGCGACGGTCACGGAGGACATTACCGGGGCAATAGCGGACTCCATCAATTACGCTATCGAGGCGCTGCGTGAGCTGGTCACGACCATCAACGACTCCGCGATACAGCTCGACGGCGCGGCGCGTCAGACCCAGTCAGTGGCGGCGCACATGGCGAAAGCCTCAAGTGCCCAATCCAGACAAATTTCTTCCGCGTCCGAATCGATGGAGGACATGGCCGCCTCGATCGAGGAAGTCTCCGGAAATTCCGAGCGTTGCTCGGACGTGGCGCGCCACTCGGTGGACATCGCCCATAAGGGCGGCGATGCCGTGCGCCGGACAATCGACGGCATGAACGCCATCCGCGAAACCATCCAGGAGACCAGCAAGCGCATCAAACGGCTCGGCGAGAGCTCGCAGGAGATCGGCAATATCGTCGAGTTGATCAATGACATCGCGGAACAAACCAACATCCTGGCGCTGAACGCCTCGATCCAGGCATCGATGGCCGGAGAAGCGGGACGCGGTTTCGCAGTCGTGGCGGACGAGGTACAGCGCCTGGCGGAGCGCGCGGCCAATGCCACCAAGCAGATCGAAGTGCTGGTGCGCACCATCCAAACGGACACCAACGAGGCTGTCGTCTCCATGGAGCGCAGCACGACCGACGTGGTGGGCGGCGCCCTCCTGGCGGAAAACGCCGGCGCAGCGCTCGAGGAGATCGAGCAGGTTTCGAACCAGATCGCGAGCCTGGTGCAGAACATCTCGGCCAGTGCGCGCCAGCAGGCCGCCGCGTCCGGGAACATTTCGAAAAACATGCAGGTCGTGCGCGAGATATCCACCCAGACGGCCGAGGGCTCGACCGCCACGTCCACCTCCATCGCCAAGCTTGCGGCCCTGTCGGCGCAATTGCGAAAGTCGGTCGCCGGATTCCGGCTCCCGGACTATGGCGCCGGTACGACCACCGTCGGTGCGGTGGCACCGGTTACGGGAATCAAGTCCGTCAACGATCCGCGCAATTCCGGGCCGCTCAACTCCGGGCCGCTCAATCCGGGACCGGCGAGCGCCGGGCCGGTCGCGGCGGGCGGCGCAGGCAAGTTACGCAAGGCGAGCGGAGCTGGCGCCTGACGGCGCGGCACATCGACGATTCCGATGACCGATATCAGCTCTCAAACCTTGCATTTGGTCGCGAAAGAATTGAGCGCGACCCTGAACGAGGCGCGCGCCTCGCTCGAGGGGTATGCGGAGCGCCCGGACCAGATATCCTTTCTTGAGAAATGCGCGGAGCAGCTGCACCTCGCCCACGGGGTGCTGCGCCTGGTCGAGGTGTATGGAGCGGCCCTTCTTGCCGAGGAGATGGAGCACGTCACCCGCTACCTGATTGCGGGCGGGGGGAACGACCAAAAGCGCCACGGAGACGGGCTCGATGCGCTGATGCGCGCCATGGTGCAATTGCCCACGTATCTGGAGCGGGTGCTTTCCGGAGGACGCGATCTCGCCCTGGTGCTGCTGCCGCTGCTGAACGATCTGCGCTCGGTGCGCGGGAGCCCCTTGTTGTCGGAGGGCACGCTGCTCCTGCTCAACCTGAAGTCCGACCAGCCGGCGCAGCCGCAGGAGCAGCGGCAGGAAGAGCAGTCGATCACGGTGGCGCAGTGGGCGCGGCGGCTCCGGCCCCGCTTTCAAGTGGGCTTGCTGGGCTACATCCGCGGCGAGCGTACCGTGCAAAACCTCGAGATCCTCGCCAAGGTGTCCGAGAAGCTCGAACAGGTCGCAACGTCCCAGCCCGTATTCCAGCTTTGGTGGGTAATCGGCGCGATTCTCGAGGCGGTGCGTGCGAATGGGCTGGAGGGCAGCGCCACCTTGAAACGCTTGCTCGGCCAGGCCGACCGGCAAATCAAGCTCCTCTACGAATTGGGTGAGACGCGCTACGGCGAAGACCCACCGGTGGATCTGCTCAATAACCTGCTCTACTACGTCGCCCGCGCGACGACGACCGGCGGCCGCATCGCGGCGGTGCGTGCCTCGTTCAAACTGTCCGAGCTCTTGCCGGTGGACGACTCCATCGAACAGGAGCGCGAAAGTCTGTCGGCACCGAGCGTCAAGCTCATGCGCACGGTCGCAGCCGCCATCAAGGAGGATCTGTCCAAGGTCAAGGATGTCCTCGACATCTTCGTGCGCCGCGGCGGTGGCGGACGCCATGACGAGCTGATGCCGCAGCTCGATCTCCTCAAGAAAATCAGCGATACGCTGGGAGTTCTCGGCCTTGGCGAATTGCGCCAACGGGTGCAGCAGGAGGTTTCGGAGCTGTCGGACACGCTGAGCGAAGGCAGAACTCCTTCCGAAGCTGCGATGGTCAAGATGGCGGGCGCGCTCTTGTCGGTGGAAGACAGTCTCGACGACCAACTCCTGCGCCTCATCCTGCCGACCGTACCCGCCGGCAAGGCCGCCGGCTCCGGCTCCGACCAGGATTTCGAATTCCGTCAGGTCAGCGAGGCGGTTCTTCGGGAATGCATCGTCAATTTAGCGCGGGTCAAGGAAGCCGTGTCGATCGCGGTACAGAAGCCGGCCGATGCGCCCGCCGCCCAGGGTCTGGACAACGTACCGCAGCTGTTGCGCGGCATCACCGCCGGCCTGCTGATGCTGGGCAAGGGTCGGGCCGTCGAGCTGATGGAGGCCATCGGTGCGGAGGTGCGCAGGCTCATCGAGCCGGGCGCGGGCGTTCCCGATGCGTTGCGGTTGGAGCGTATTGCGGATGCCATCGTCAGCATCGAGTACTACATGGAGACGCTGCAGAACGGGCGTGCCGATCCGTGGTACATGCTCGACAACGCCGAAACCTGTCTGAAGGCGCTGGCCGCGGATGCAGAGCCGCGCGTGCCGAACGTCGAACTGCCGGCGGCGGACGCCGCGCAGACCGTCAAACTGAATCCTGAGACGACGCTCGCGCTCGAGGACTTAAAGCGCAGTCAGGGCGCGACCGATCCGTTGATTGCGCTCGCCGCGGCCCCTCCCCCTGCGGTGCGGCCTTCCGCTCCGGTCGCGGCAGAGGTGGACCCGCAGTTCCTGGAGCTGTTCATCGAGGAGGCCAAGGAGGAGATCGCGGCAATCCAGCGAACCTTCCCGCTCTGGGATCAGAATCCCATGGACTTGGAATCCCTGGCTTCGCTGCGCCGAAGCTTCCATACCCTGAAAGGGAGCGGCCGCATGGTCGGCGCCCGTTCGATCGCCGAGTTCGGATGGTCCATCGAGAATCTGCTGAATCGCATCATCGACAAAACGCTGTCGCGCACCCCGGGCATGATGGCTCTGTTGCGCACCGCCGTCGCCGCGCTGCCGGCCCTGGTCGAGCAATTGGAGAGCGGGCGGCAGAATTCCGTGGCGGTAGAGACGATCATGTCCCGCGCCTTCGCATACGCGGACGGCCGCGACGCCGAACAACTTGGTGCTGCCATCGCGCCGGAGGACCGCGTGGATCCAGCGGCTTCCGGTGTGCTGCCCGTACCCATTTCCAAGTCGCCGCAAACCGGCGCCGCGCAAGCGGGCGCCGCGCGTCCCGGCGCGCCGGCGGGTGCCGCTGAAGCGACAGAAAGCCCGCTGGCCGCGATACTCTCAGCGCCGGCCGAGGCGCCAACGGACAGCGCCGCCGCCGAGACGGGCGCACCGGCATCGATGGACCCGCAGCTGCACGAGATCTACAGCAAGGAAACCTCGAGCCACCTTGCGGAAATTCGCGATTACCTGCGCAAGCGCTCCGGTCAGCCGGCGCCGCACGATCTGCCGGAGTCGGTGTACCGCGCCATCCACACGCTGAGCGGGAGCTCGAAAATGGCCGAGGCTCGGCATGGCATCCGCATCGCAGAGCCGCTCAACCATTACATGCGCAAGGTGTTCGACAGCGGCCGGGGCTTGAGCGATGTCGGCGTGGCGACGCTGGCAGACGCGGTGCGAGCCATCGAGAACGTCGTGTCTCATATCAACGAGAGCACGGCTTTCTTTACCGAGCAGCCCTCGCTCCTCGCGAGGTTGCGCTCGCTCGAGGCCGATCTCGACTTGGAGCTCGCGCGCGCGGCCAACGACTCCAGCGCATCGGCGCTCGTACCCAAGCTCATCGAGTTGCCGAGCGAAGCGCCGGAGGCGCTGTCTGCGGCAGAGGGCGAAAAGCGGCCGACGCAGGAGACTGAAGCCGGCGCAGTACCGGCAACACTTCCCGTCGAGCATCCCGCGCAATCCGGCGGCGAGGAATTCGATCACGAGATCGCGGCGATCTTCAGCGAGGAAGCCACGGAGCTGATCGAAGCGGCCGAGATTTCCCTCACGGCCTGGAATCGGGATCGCAAGGACAAGGACCGGGTCGCAGAGCTGCAGCGTCAATTGCACACTCTGAAGGGCGGCGCGCGGATGGCGGGCATCACCGCCATGGGCGACTTGAGTCACGAGCTCGAGACGCTGGTGATCCAGATCGACGGCGGCGCAGTAACCGCGGACGATCATGCACACGCCGTGTTGCAGGCCAGCTTGGACGAGCTCGCACGCATGCGCGATCTGGTGAGCGCCGGACAGTTGCCATCCGCGGCGCAGGCGCTGCTCGCGCAGATCCGCGCACTTGCCTCGGGAGTTCCCCAGGCTGCGGCGGACGGTGCAAACCTCTCCGCCGCGCCGGCCGTGGCAGGGCTGTCCGCGCCCGCGCAGCCTCTTGGCGCGGCGAGCGAGTCCGCGACGTCGACGGCAACTTCCGCCGAGACTCCGATCGCGCCGCGCGCTGACGCACCGGCCGCCGCGGGACCGCGACTTGTCCCCCCACCGCCGTCCGCCGCGTCTTACGGGTCCGACGAAGCGCCGTCCTCGATATCCGACGATTCCTTGTCGCATCTCGAGACCTCGCATCTCGAGACCTCGCATCTCGAGACCTCGCAGCTCGAGACGAGCGCGAGTCCGGTGCTGCCGGGACGCGAGAATATGCCGGCGGAGCGGGTCGAGATGGCGCGCGTCGATGCCGAGCTCCTCGACACCATGCTGAACAGCGCCGGCGAGGTGAGCATCTTCCGGGCCCGCTTGGATCAGCAGGTAAACTCGATCGACTTCAATCTGGCCGAGCTCGCGCGCACGGTGACCCGCTTGAAGGAACAGTTGCGGGGGCTGGAGATCGAGACCGAGGCGCAGGTGCTGAACCGGCATCAGGACGAAGAGGATCCGCGGCGGGACGATTTCGATCCGCTGGAGCTCGATCGCTATTCCGCACTGCAGCAGTTCTCGCGTGCGCTTGCGGAGACTTCGGGCGATGTCGCGAGCATCCAGGGACTGCTCGAGACGTTGACCCGCGAGGCGCAGAATCTTCTCACCCAACAGGCCCGCATCATCACTGAGCTGCAGAACAGCCTGATGCGCACCCGCATGGTGCCGTTTCAGCGGCACGTTCAGCGCCTCACCCGCCTGGTTCGCCAGTCTGCGAACGACACGGGCAAGCGCGCGGAACTCATCGTTCAAGGAGCATCCGCGGAGCTCGACCGGCAGATGCTGGAGCGCATGGTGGCTCCGCTCGAGCATATGCTGCGCAATGCCGTAGTCCACGGCATCGAATCGCCGGAGCGACGCTCCGCGCTCGGCAAGCCGGACGTGGGACGCATCTCGGTCAGCTTGACGCGCGATGGTGCCGAGATCGTGATCGTGGTCACCGATGACGGCGGCGGCATCAACGTGAAGCTGATTCGCGAGAAGGCCGTCGCCTTGGGATTGACGGACCGGCATTCGAAGCTCACGGACGAAGAAGCCATGCAGCTCATCCTGGAGCCCGGCTTCAGCACCGCGGGCCGCGTGACGCAGGCGGCGGGCCGCGGAGTCGGCATGGATGTGGTGGCGACCGAGGTGAAGAAGCTCGGCGGCGGACTGTTCATCGAATCGACGCTGAACAAAGGCACACGCTTCACCATCCGCCTCCCGTTCACCCTCGCCATCAGTCAGGCGCTCATCGTGCGCGTCGCCGAGGAGGTGTATGCGCTGCCGCTGGCGACCGTCGAAGGCGTCGTGCGCCTGCCGCGCAACATCGTGGCGCGCCATTTGGGCAAGGATGCGCCGCTGTTCGAATACGGGGGCCAGAAATATCGCTTTCAGCAGCTGGGGTCGTTCGTAGGCCTGGGCCCGACTCGTTTGCCCGAAACCGATGTCTCCATGTCGGTGGTGCTGATCCGTGCCGGTGAGCATTCCACGGCATTGGTGACCGATGAGCTGGTGGGAAGCCGGGAGATCGTGGTCAAGTCGCTGGGCCCGCAGGTCTCCGGCATCCGCGGTATCGCCGGCGCGACGATTCTGGGCGATGGTCGAATCGTCATCATTCTGGACATGGGCTCGCTCGTGCGCTCGGAATGGCGCGCACGCCCGACCGACACGGCAGTGCTTGAACAGCGCGATCGACGCACCTTTGCACTGGTGGTCGACGACTCGATCACGGTGCGCCGGGTCACGCAGCGACTGCTGGAGCGAAACGGCATGCGCGTGCTCACCGCCAAGGACGGCGTCGATGCCGTATCGCTGCTCCAGGAGAATCTGCCGGACATCATCCTGCTCGACATCGAAATGCCGCGCATGGATGGTTACGAAGTAGCGGCGCACGTGCGCAGCGATCCGCGTCTGAAGAACATACCGATCGTCATGATCACCTCCAGGGTGAGCGAGAAGCACCGGGCGCGCGCCATCGAGTTGGGCGTCGACGACTATCTCGGCAAGCCTTACCAGGAAAATCAGCTCCTCGACGCCATCGAGCCGCTGGTCAACCGGCGTCGCGCCGTCGCGCGCTGAAGACGGCATGTCCGACTTGCGCGATGAGCTCTACAGTCTTCTGGTGCCGCTCGCGGGCGAGCGCCTGATCGTGCCGCGGGCCTGCGTTGCCGAGGTCATCGGTTATCAACCGCCGGCGGAGATGACCAATGCGCCTCCTTGGTATGCGGGCCTGGTGACCTGGGGCGAGCGGCGGGTCCCCGTGGTGTCCTTCGAGGGCGCCTTCGGCCAGGCGTTGCCGAGCGTGTCGAGTCGCACGCGGATCGTGATATTTCACGCTCCCGGCGGGCTGTTGCCCGGTGGATATTTCGGCATGCTCACTCAGGGTTTCCCCCAACTCGTGCGGGTCAATGCCGACGTGATCCGGCCCGATCCTTCGCGCAGCTTCCCGGAGCGAGCGCCGGTGATTTGCCAGGTGCGGATGGTCAACGAGACGCCGCTCATTCCGGATCTCGCGCGGCTCGAGCAGATGATTGCCGAGGAAACTTCGGTCATGACCTGAGGCCGACGCTCGGTGATATATCGCGCCCGTTCCGACACGCACGGCGGCGCCCTTTTGACGCGTTGTATTCGCCGCAAGGCAAGCGTAGATTGAAAATTGTGAGTTCAATCGCATGAGAGAAGTCGAGGCGATGTGCTTTATCGAGCCGGCGGGATGCGGCGACGCAGATCCGGATTGTCCGGGTTCGGACCGACTAGAGGGTCGGTAGACGGAGCAACCGCCGTCACGCAAGGAGTGACGCGAGATGAGCTGCGGTGCGTGCCGCGGTGTTTGACCTGGGGAAGCTGGTTTCCTCTGATGGCTTCATGCCCCACGGCATGTGCTATCTCTGGCGGCCGGGGGTCCTTGCGCTGCACGTCGCGTCGGATTCGCTGATCGCGCTCGCCTACTTCTCGATTCCCTTCACTCTGATCTACTTCGTGCGCAAGCGTCCGGATCTGCGCTTCGGCTGGATTTTCCTGAGCTTCGCCGCGTTCATCATCGCCTGCGGGACGTCCCACGTCATGGAGATATGGACCATCTGGCATCCAACGTACTGGCTATCCGGCGGCGTGAAGGCAATGACAGCGCTGGCTTCGGTACCGACGGCGATTCTACTCGTCAAACTGGTGCCGACCGCGCTGCGCGTGCCTAGTCCGTCCGCCTTGGAGGAGTCCAACGCGGAGTTGGCGAGCGAGGTGGCCGAGCGGCGCGCTGCGGAGGCGCAGGTCCGTAAATTGAATGAGTCGCTGGAGGCCCGCATCGCAGAGCGCACGGCGGATCTGAGCGCCGCGAATCGGATTTTGCGAAGCGAAATGGAGGTGCGGAAACAATCCGACGAGCTCCTAACGCTGACGCTGGCAAGCATCCAGGACGGGGTGGTCGTCACCGACTCGAGCGGAGCGATCAACTACATCAACGACGCCGCCGCGCACTTCGTGGGCCGCGAGCGGGGCGACGTCATGCACATGCCGATATCCGGCGCGCTCCACATCGTGCATACCGCGACCCGCGCACCCGGCAACTTGCTCGAATCATTCACGCCCGGCGATTCAGCGGCCTATCGGGATGATCTCGTGTTGACCGACGGCGGCGGACGCGACATTGCCATCGATCTAAGAGTGGCCCCGCTAAAAACCGAGCAGGGCGGCGTACGCGGCATGGTGTTCACTCTGCGGGATCGCACCGCACGCGACCTCGCGGATGAAGCGCAGCAGCGAATGACCGCCCTGGTCGAATCGGCCGACGACGCGATCATCATCAAGGATCTCGACGGGATGATCCGCAGCTGGAACATCGGCGCCCAGCGGCTCCTTGCCTATCGAGCCGAGGAAATCGTCGGCCGCTCCATCCTGCAGCTGATTCCCGAGGATCGCCAAGACGAGGAAGCGCGGATTCTCTCGAAGATACGCCAGGGCGAGTCCGTGGCGCATTTCGAGACCGTCAGGCGTCGCAAAGACGGTTCGCTCGTGGATGTGTCGCTGACCATTTCGCCGATCCGCGACCGGACCGGCGCCATCGTCGGTGCATCGAAGATCATGCGCGACATCACCGAGCGCAAACGATACGTCGAGGAGCTGCGCCACCTCAACGTCGAACTCGAAGCGCGCGTCCTCGCGCGCAATGCACAGCTCCGGGAGCGCGATGCCCTGCTGCAGGAAATCCATCATCGGGTGAAGAACAACCTGCAGGTGATCTCGAGCCTGATCAACATGCAGGTGCGGACTCTGCGCGACAACAGCACGCGGGCCGCCTTGCAGCAATGTCGATCCCGCGTGGAGACGATGGCCCAAATCCACGAAATGCTGTACCAGTCGAAAGACTACTCGAATGTGCCCTTCTACAAGTATGCCAAAGAACTCACCACGCGCGTGCTGAGCGCCTCGGGTCTCTCGCCCGACGAGGTGACCATCCGTTACGACATGCAGGACATACCCCTGGGCGTCGACAAGGCGATCCCCTGTGCGCTCATCTTGAACGAGCTGATCTCCAACTCGCTCAAGCACGCGTTTCCCAAGGGTGCCGGTGCAATCCGAATCGAGCTGCGCCAGCTCCCCGAATCGCGCATTCTTCTCTGCGTCAGCGACGATGGGGTCGGCATCCCAGCCGGCTTCGATGCCGCGCGGTCGAGCTCGCTGGGGATGCAGCTCGTCGTGACACTTGCCGAGCAACTCGATGGGCGACTGGAGATCGCCGCCGCCCCTGGCGCGGCGTTTCGCATCACGTTCCCATCCGGAGATCCAAATGACCACGCACGCACGGCCTAAGGTGCTAATCGTCGAGGATGAGCGGATCGTCGCACGCGACCTGCAGGCGTCGCTGAACGAGATGGGCTACGACGCTTTCGCGATCGCGGCTTCGGCAGAAGAGGCACTCGCCTGTGCCCAGGCGATGAGTCCCGACGTGGTCCTGATGGATATCCGCATCAACGGACCCACGGACGGCATTGATACCGCCGACATGCTGAACAAGCAATTCTCGATGAGCATCATCTATCTTACCGCTCATGCGGATCCGGCCACGGTCATACGGGCCACGAAAACCGATCCGCACGGATATCTGGTCAAGCCCGTGAAGCTCATCGAGCTCGGCAGCATGCTCGAGATCGTGCTGCACCGGCGGCGATTGGACCTCGCCCTGCGCGACGCGCTCGCGCGCAGTCGAGCATTGGCGGAGCGGCTCGCTGCGGTGCGCGAGGAGGAGCGCAAGGAAGTGGCGGTGCTGCTGCATGACGGCATCGCCCAGGACCTGTTTGCACTCAAGCTCGATCTCAAACGCCTGGAGCCGCTGGTGGCACGCCGTGCCGGCGCGAAGAAAATACTCGAGGAGCTTTCGCTGACCGTCGCCCAATGCATGGAGGCCATTCGACAGCTGGCGAACGACTTGCGCCCCGTCGCGCTTGCTTATTCTTCCGCGTTCGATGTGATCGCGGAGTACGCGAGGCGATTTGGGGAACGTTCGGGGCTCAAGATCAACGTGGTGCAGATGACTCCGTTCCCGCAGCTCTCCGAATCGATTCAACTTTTGCTGTTTCGCGCCGCGCAAGAAGCCCTGACCAATGTCGCGCGCCATGCGCGGGCGACGGCCGTCGACATCATTCTGAAGGCGGACGGCGGGCAAATTGCCCTTCAGATTACCGACGATGGCGTGGGAATGGAGGACGGAGCCACCGAAAAACCGCGTTCCCTCGGCCTGTTCGCGCTGCGCGAGCGATTCACCGCGCTCGGCGGAGATCTCGAGGTGCGAGCTTCGAAGCCTCACGGGACTTCGATGATTGCCCATTTGCCCATGTCCGCAGACGCGAAAGTTCATGCCGCGTGATTTTCCCGCCCCACCGGGCATCCTCGTGGTCGATGATGAGACCATCGTTGCCAAGGATCTGCAGGAGACCCTGCGCGACATGGGATACGACGCTTATGCGGTCGCGGCGAGCGCGGACGATGCGGTTGCGCGCGCGTCCGAGCGGTGCCCCGATCTGGTGCTGATGGACATCCGCCTCAAAGGCCACAGCGATGGCATAAAGACTGCGGCGATTCTCAAGCAGAAATGCGGCTCGGCGGTCATATACCTCACCGCCCACGCGGACGATGCGACCATACAGCGCGCGAAGAAAACGGAGCCCTACGGCTACCTGTTGAAGCCCGTCAAGTCCGCGGAGCTGCGCAGCATGATCGAAATCGCGCTCTATCGGCGCGAATTGGACGAGGCGCGCGAACGGGCGTTGCAACTCGAGTCCAACCTCGCGCAAAGGGCATCCGAGCTATCGACCACGAATTCCAAGCTGCGGGCCCTGATCGATCTCAACCTGCAGATGGCCTCCGAGCGGGACCCGCGCGTGATGCTGGAGAAGGTCTGCAACGGCGCGCGGGCGTTGCTCGACGCCCGGTATGCCGTTCTGCTGGTCAACGAAAAGTTCGCCAAGTCACCTTTTTGCGCCACCAGCGGCCTCGAGCTGCCGGACGGAGAAGCACCGCGAGCCATGCCCTGGCTCGACGTGGGGCCTCTCGGCCGTGTATACGGCCAAAGAAGTGCATGGCGTGCCCATACGCAACCGAACGAGCCACCCATACCGGTGTTTCCGGACGGATACCCCGTGTCGCGCTCGTACCTGGCCGTTCCCGTCAATTCTCTGGCTCGGACCTATGGCTGGCTGTGCCTGGGCGACAAGCTGGGGGCCGAGGAGTTCACGCACGACGATGAGCGGATCCTTGCGATCTTGGCCGGCCAATCCGGGCGCATCTACGAAAACGGCAGTCTCTACATGGACCTGCAGCTGCACGCCGCGCAACTGCAAGTGGAAATGGATGAGCGCGAGCGCTTCGCCGCGAACCTGCGGCGCAGCGAGGAACGGTTTCGTCAGCTCGCCGAGAACATTCAGGATGTCTTTTTCATCCTGTCCGCCGACTTTAGCGAGCTGATCTATCAAAGCCCCGCCTTCGAGCATATCTGGGGCCGGCCTCCCGACCTGGCGAATGCGATGGACTGGACCACCTCGATTCACGTCGATGACCTCGAGCGCATTCTCGAGCGTCTGGCAGGCTATGCCGGACGGCCGATCAACGATGAGTTCGATTTCAGGATCGTAAGGCCCGCCGGCGCCGTGCGTTGGATCCTCATGCGATATTTCCCGCTGTACGATGACAAGGGCCAGCCCTACCGCATCGTCGGGGTTGCCACAGATATCACCGAGCGCAAGCTGGCCGAGACCAAGATTCAACATTTGAATCGCGTTTACTCCGTGCTCAGCGGCATCAATACCTTGATCGTGCGAGCCCAGACGCAGGCCGAGCTGTTCACGGAGTCGTGCCGGCTCGCAGTCGATCAGGGGCATTTTCGGCTCGCCTGGATCGGCTGGTTCGAGGGAACCGAAGACCGGCTCCTCCCGCTGGCGTGGGCAGGCGAAGGGAACTGCGACAATCTGCTGCGCGACAGCGTGTCCTTATGCATCGAGCCGGATGCCGTGAGCGCGATTCGCAAGGGGGAGCCGTGGGTGTGCAACGATCTGCGCGCGGCACCGGCCTTGTCCGATTACCAGCGCGGCATGGTCGCGCACGGAATGCGTTCCGCGGTCACGCTGCCGCTGTCGATTCGCGGCAACGCCGTCGGTTGCATGGTGCTGTCCACCGACGAGTGCCAGTCGTTCGACGAGCCGGAAATGAAGTTGCTGATCGAGCTTGCCGGCGACATCTCATTCGCGCTCGACTATCTCGAGAAGGCTGAGAAGCTCAACTATCTCGCCTACTACGATTCATTGACGGGCCTCGCCAACCGGACGCTTTTTCTGGAACGCCTCGCCCAGCAGGTCGGCGCGGCGAGACGCAACGACGGCAAGTTCGCGGTGGTGGTGCTCGATCCGGAACGCTTCGACATCATCAACGAGAGCTTCGGCAGAGGCCACGGGGATGAAGCGCTGAAGGAGATCGCGGATCGGCTGGTCAGCTGCATCGGAGATCGAAACTCAGCCGCCCGCATCAGCCCGGGGCAATTCGCCTCGGTGCTGCCGTTCACGGGCGAGGCCGATGTCTTGGCGGGGCTCCTCGACGAGCAATACCATGCGTGGCTGGGCGAGCCCATCCATGTGGCGGGACACGAAGTCGCGTTGACCGCGCGGGCCGGCATCGCCATCTACCCGCACGACGGAATCGATGCCGAAACGCTGCTTCGCAATGCGGAAGCGGCTTTGAAGCGCGCGAGCTCTCCCGGCGATCGCACCGTATTCTTCACCCAGGAGATCGGCGATCGGATCACCGAGCGGTTGTCGATGGAGACCAAGCTTCGCCGGGCGCTCGCGAACGGGGAGTTCGTGCTGCACTACCAGCCCAAGGTGGACCTGGAAACCCGCAAGCTGGAGGGGCTCGAGGCGCTCATCCGCTGGCAAAGTCCGGAGCTGGGACTCGTTTCGCCGGTGAAATTCATTCCGATCATGGAAGAAACCGGGATGATCATCGATGTGGGCGGATGGGTCCTGCATCAGGCCTGTGTCGACCGCCGCGACTGGTTGGAACAAGGACTGCCCGCTCCGCGCATCGCGGTGAACGTCTCATCGGTGCAGCTGGGGCGTCCCGACTTCCTCGACTGTGTGCGCAGCGCCCTGAAGCGCGCAACCCGCAACGCCATGATATTCGAGGCCTCCGGCGCGGGCATGGACATCGAGGTGACCGAAAGCCTGTTCGTCGAGAACGTAGCGGCCAACATGGCGAAGCTTCGGGCCGTTCGCGACCTGGGCGTGGAGATCGCCATCGACGATTTCGGGACGGGATACTCCTCGCTCGGCTATCTTGCCAAGATGCCGGTCGACAGCCTGAAAATCGATCGGACCTTCACCGCCGCCATGCTGGACGATCCGGGCGTCACGACGCTCGTATCCACCATCATCACGCTGGCGCACTCGCTCAAGCTCAAAGTCATTGCCGAGGGCGTCGAATCCGAAGAGCAAGCCAAGATTCTGCGTCTTTTGCGGTGCGACCAAATGCAGGGCTATCTGATCAGCAAGCCGCTGCCGGTCGCGGAAATCACGGTGCTATTGTCCTCGAAAGAATTCGTTGACGGTAACAAGGTACGGTAGCGCCGGGCATCAGCCGCTTTGCGCTGCGCGCGGCACGACCGACAGGTCGCCAAAGCGGCTTTGCAGCCATGCGATGCCGGCGATGGCGGCGGTCTCGGTGCGCAACACGCGCGGCCCGAGCGCAATGGGGGTGAATCCGGAGATCCGAAACGCCTCGAGCTCCTCGGCGTCGAAACCTCCTTCCGGGCCGACGGCCAATTCGACCGATGTGCTGATCTGCAGTGCGGCACCGGAGCCAGCCGCCCCGGGCTCGAGGATCAGACGAGCGCTGCCCGTCGCGCCGTCGCCCGTCGCGCCGTCGCCCAAGTGCCGGATCAGCGGCCGCGGAGCCTCGATCACCGGCAGACGGTTTCGCCCGCATTGCTCACACGCGGCGACCGCGATGCCGAGCCAGTGCTCCGCCTTGGACGCGGCCTGAGCGGCGTCGAGCCGCACCACGCCGCGCCGGCTGATCACCGGCACGATGCGCGAGACGCCGAGCTCCGTCGCCTTTTGCACGATGAGATCCATCCGTTCGGCGCGCGCGATGCATTGGATCAACGTAACCGCCAATGGCGATTCTCGATCGATCGGACGCGCCGCTCCCACCGAAGCGGTCACGCGCGAGCCGCGGATGCTTTCGACGGCAGCCGCGAACTCGCGTCCATCGCCTGCGAATAGCACGATCTCGTCGCCGCTTCGTGCGCGCAACACCTTGGCGAGGTGCTGCGCCGCCGGGGCCGGCAGCTCGATCACGCTTCCCGCGCTCAAAGGCGCATTCACGTAAACCCGGTTCAGCCGCATGCAAGAAGGGAAAGCTCGGAGAGGGCGGGGCGTTTCATATCGCCCGAATTGTCGCATATGCTAGGAACCGGAGTTCCCACGGCTGACACGATGACATCCTTGCAGGCAGATCCGAGCAGCGGCTTGATGAGCGGCGCACGGCAAGTCCCATCGCCGAATCGCGACGCCCGTCCCGCGGGGGTCGCGCCGGATCTGATCGTCGTGCACGGCATCAGCCTGCCGCCGGGGGAGTTCGGCGGCCCGTGGATCGAGCGATTGTTCACCAACAGCCTGCCCGCTGATGCGCACCCCTATTTCGCCGAGGTGGCCGGGCTCAACGTCTCTTCGCATTTGGTCATCGGCCGTGACGGTGCGCTTACGCAATATGTGAGTTTCAACGAGCGGGCGTGGCACGCAGGCGTGTCCAGCTACGAGGGCCGCGCTGCCTGCAACGACTTCTCCATTGGCATCGAGCTGGAAGGCACCGATACCGCCCCCTACGATACCCGCCAGTATCGGGTGCTAGCCGAGGCCATCGGGGCTCTCTGCGCCGCGTATTCCAGCTTGTCACCGCAGCGCCTGGTGGGGCACAGCGATATCTCCCCGGGCCGCAAGACAGATCCCGGGCCCGGTTTCGACTGGGCGCGCGCGCGCGGGCTCGTTCACCAAGCCTGTCGGCAAACCCATCGGACATAACGCGTCGAGTCTCCGCCCGGGCGAATTCACTCCCCCGAGGCCGGATGCCGCTCAGCCCGCGGCATCGGCACAACGTGATCGGAGTCACTGTTCCCGCCAGCAGAAATCGAGTCAAAAGCCGACATCTTGGGATGGACGGGCCATCCGTCGTCGTTCCCTCATCGGAGGCCTCGTTGTCAAGGTTCGCGGACCTCCCGATCGAACGCAAGCTGCGGTTGGTAATCACCTTCCCGGCGCTGGCAGCGTTCGCGATCGCATTGGGCTTGAATATTGCGACCAACCTGGCGCACATGCGCGCGGACATGCAGAGCCGCGCCCTGCGCATCGCGGGCGGCTCCGCCGTGGAGGTCATCCTGGCGGCCGAAGCCGGCGATCGCGATGCCGCGCTCAAGGCGCTTTCCGGTCTGCGTAACGAGAACTTCGTGGCCGCCGTGGAGATCTCGCTTGCGGACGGCCGTCAGGTCGCCCGCTATCGTCGCGGCGCCTCAGCCGTTGAGCTCGAGCCGATCGTCCCCGGGGAGGCCGCCTCCGCGCCGCCGGCTCCCGCCGGACCGGTACCCCGCGAGCCGGTTATGCATCTGAAGTCCGATGGAATTCACGTCACCGTCGCTGCCGCCCCACATGGCAAGCTGATCGGATGGGTTCAGGTCATCGCGCCGTTGAGCGCGGTCTATGACGATTGGCCCGGCTATCTCTGGATGACCGCGGGCGCGATCGCAGCGGCTCTCTGCGGCGCGTTTTGGCTCGCCGCCAGGCTGCAGCAGCAGATTTCCGGCCCCATCGTCAATCTCGCCCAAACCATGCGCCGGGTGTCTTCCGAGGAGGATTACACGCTGCGCGTGGAGGGCTGCTCCCAAGACGAAATTGGCGCCTTGATTGACGGCTTCAACCAGATGCTCAACCAGATCCGGCAGCGCGATTCGCGGCTGGAGCGGTATCGGCAATTTCTGGAGCAACAGGTCGAGGAGCGCACCATCAATCTCGCCAACGCCAACCGCGAGTTGCAGCAGGCGATTGCAGAGGCAACCGCCGCGAAAGAGGCGGCGGAGAGGGCCAGCAGCGCCAAGAGCGAGTTCCTGGCGAGGATGAGCCACGAGATCCGGACGCCGATGAACGGCGTGATGGGAATGGCCGAACTTCTGCAGGGTACGGAGCTGTCTGCGCGCCAGCGGCGACTCGCGCAGATCATCACGCGTTCGGCCGAGGGGCTGCTCGAGATCATCAACGATATTCTGGATTTCTCGAAGATCGAGGCCGGCAAGCTCGAGCTCGAGAGTGTCGAGTTCGGCTTGCGCGAGATCATCGAGGAGACCATGGAGATCCTGGACGTTCGCGCCCGCGCCAAAGGCCTGGAGCTCAAGTGCGTGATCGAGTCCTCGGTGCCCGCGGCCGTGCGCGCAGACCCGGTGCGCCTGCGCCAGGTGCTGGTCAATCTGGCGGGAAACGCCATCAAATTCACGGAGTCGGGGGAGGTGGCCGTGCGCGTGCGGTCCGTCGACGCGGGCGGGCAGCTTCGGTTCGAAGTGACCGACACGGGCATCGGGATCTCCCAGGACGCGCAATCCCAGATCTTCAGTGCGTTCAGTCAGGCGGATTCCTTCACCACCCGAAAATACGGCGGAACCGGGCTGGGACTGGCGATTTGCCGGCAGCTGGTCGGATTGATGGGCGGCGAGATCGGCGTGCACAGCACGCTCAATCGAGGTTCCACCTTTTGGTTCGAGGTACGGTTGGAGCCGGCCGCGGATCCCGCGCCGACATTCACGGCGGCGAGCAGCCTCTGGTCGCCGGACTTGAAGCCAAGCAAGATCGCTGCCGGGGCAGGGCCCCTCATTTTGGTGGTCGAGGACAATGCGGTAAACCGCGAAGTCGCCGTGGGCATGCTCGAGAACCTGGGCTACAGGGCGGAACCGGCCGGCAACGGGATGCTCGCCCTCGAGGCGGTAAGCGAGGCAGGCTATGCCGCCGTCCTCATGGACTGCCAGATGCCTGTGATGGACGGGCTCACGGCCACGGCGGAAATCCGACGGCGGGAGGCCAAGACGGGCGGCACTCGACTCGCCATCATCGCGCTCACCGCGAACGCCATGGAGGGGAATCGCGAGCGCTGCCTGGCGGCGGGCATGGATGATTTCCTGACCAAACCATTCACTCAATCCGAGCTTGCGACGATGCTCAAGAAATGGGCTCCGGCAGGCGCAAACGCGCAAGGTCCCGACGCGACTGCGGCGCCCGCCCCGGCGCCGGCGCGCCATGCTGCCACCCCGCCACTGGTCGATGCCGGCGTGTTGCGCGGCATCTCCTCGCTTGGCCGGGAGACCCTGTTGGGCTCGCTGATCGAGCTGTACGAGCAGCACTCGCCGGCGCTGATCGGCGCGATCGAGACGGCGGCGCGAAATCGACAGGCAACGCAACTCGCACAAGCAATTCACACGCTCAAGTCGAGCACCGCGAACCTCGGCGGCGCGCGGCTCGCGGCGCTCTTGAAAGAGTGTGAGGCGATGCTGAACGGCGGACAGGTGGAGGAGGCGGTGCCCAAGCTGCAGCGCATCCCTGCGGAGTATCGCGATTTTTGCGCAGCGCTCCAGCTGGAAAAGCCGGCCGCGGCGGCATGATGGACGGCGCGATGCAGAAACCGGCGGAACTGGAGCAAGCGGCGACGATCTTGGTAGTCGATGATGACCCGGGCGCTCGGCTGCTGTTGGGCACAGCCTTGGAGATGGCAGGCTTTCGCGTCACCGCAGTGGCCGATGGGCACAGCGCGCTCGCCGCCTTCCGCGCCGAACCATCGGACTGCGTCATCCTGGACGTGGTCATGCCCGGAATGAGCGGATTCGAGACTTGCACTGCCCTGCGGGCGCTGCCCAATTGCAGGCATGTACCGATCCTGATCCAGACCAGCCTGGATGACATGGAATCGGTCAAGCGCGCCTACACGGCCGGCGCCACGGATTTTTCGTCGAAAGGCATCAACCCGATGCTGCTCGCTCAGCGGCTGAAATTCCTGGTGCGCGCAAAGAGAACCCAGGACCAGCTGCTCGCGAGCGAAGCGCGGGTCCGCTATCTCGCTTATTACGACGCTTTGACGGCGCTGCCCAATCGGCAGCGCCTGCTGCAGATTTTGGACGAGCAGGTCGCCTGGGCCGGGCGCGGCTCACGCGGCATCGCCCTATTGATGATGGACGTGGACGATTTTTCGCGCATCAACGACACCCAGGGTCCGGCGGTGGGCGACGTGCTATTGAAGGAGGTCGCGAACCGCCTGCAGCATTGTCTGCGCGATTGCGAGCGCGCCGGACCTGTATTGGAAGAAGCCCCGGACAATCTTATAAAGGATTGGGTCGCGCGCACCGGCGGTGATGAATTCGGTCTGGTGCTGCCTGGCGTCACGACCGTGGACGGCGCCGAGCTGGTCGCGCGCCGCGTGCAGGGGGCGCTCGCGCGGCCGTTCATGATCGGCGAACAGGAAGTGCCCTTGTCGGCCGCGATCGGAATCAGCATCTTTCCACTCGATGCCTCCGGTGGGGAGATGCTGATCAACAATGCGGACGCGGCGATGCACCACGCACAGAAGGCACATCGCAGCGGCATGGAGTTCTTCAAGAAGTCGATCAGCACACGGGCGGCGAAGCGGATGTCGCTCGAGGCGGATCTCCGCAAAGCCGTCGAGCGGCGTGAATTCTCGCTGAGCTTTCAGCCGCGCCTGTCGCTGACGGATCTCAACGTCGAGGCCGTGGAAGCGCTGTTGCGTTGGTCGCATCCGCAGCGGGGCATGGTCCCGCCGGATGAATTCATACCGCTCGCCGAGCAGAGCGGCCTGATCGTCGAGATCGGGGATTGGGTGCTGCGCGAAGCCTGCGCGCAGGTGCGGCGGTGGCGCGATGCCGGTGCAATCGGGTGGCAGGTCGCCGTGAACGTCTCGGGCGTGCAGTTCCGCGACGGAAGCCTGGTGCGCCGCGTGGCCGACGCCATCGCAGCGGCGGGCATCGACGCGCGCATGATCGAACTCGAATTCACCGAGGGAGCGCTCATTGAATACTCGACGGCGGTCAGCAAAGCGGTGCACGCCTTGAAGGAGCTCGGCGTGACCACGGCGTTGGACGATTTCGGCACCGGCTACAGCTCGATGTCCTATTTGCGCCATTTCCCGGTCGACACACTGAAGATCGATCGCGTCTTCGTGCGCGACATCACCTCCAGACGCGCAGGGAACGCGCCGCTGGTCGACGCCATCATCGCCATGTCGAAGAGCCTGGGGCTTGCGACCGTGGCCGAAGGCGTGGAGACCGAGGGTCAGTGGCAATATCTCAAGGACTGTGGCGCGACTCAGGTGCAGGGTTTTCTGTTTTGCCGTCCGCTGCCGATCGCGGATCTGGAGCGCTGGCATGGCGATTGGCTGCTGTCGCACCGGCAGCGCGACGCGGGAGCGGCTTAGGCGCCAGCACTCCGATCAGGTACGAACACGCCTCCGAAAAACTAGCCCAGCCACGCCAGCGTCCGCTCGATTTGCGCGATGATTTCCCGCAGAGGCGTCGCTTGTTTCCGATGCGAGCCTCCCACCGAGAGGCGAACGCTGCGCACGATCCCCCGCGGCTCCCTGGACGCCCGGGAGCGGCTCAGCTTCGCGCGCCCAGGGCGGTCGTCATTAACCCGCGGCGTGTCGGGCGGGTCATTCTCTCGAACGGTGGCTGATCGAAGCCCTAACGCGTGCTCGCCAGCGATGCGCGCGCAGCGCGCACTTCGCGCTCGCTCACCGCCGGCGCGGCGTGGCTCCAGCTGTTACGGATGTAAGTAACAACCGCTGCGACCTGCGCGTCCGTCAACTGCCAACCGAAGGCGGGCATCTGCGGGCCCGTCGGCTCCTCGTCGGTGGCCGCGGTCTCGGCTCCCTGCAGCACCACTCGGATCAGCGTGGTCGGCTCGCGCGAGGCAACGGAAGGTGCGTGCGCAATATCGGGAAAGAGATACGGGATGCCCGAGCCGTCGGCCTTGTGACAGGCCGAGCACGCGTCCCAATAGATGGCAGCGCCCGCCGTCATGACCGGATCGCCGGCGGCCAGCGGATGCGCGGTCTCTTGTTGAGCGGCGAGGCCTTTGAGATATTCCGCAATCGCCTGCAGGTCCGGCTCTGTCCACCGCGAGCTCGAGTCTACGACTTCCTCCCCCATCGGGCCCGAGGCCGCCGAGTATTTATTGTGACCTCGTTTCAAATACTCGACCACGTCGGTGGGCGACCAGCGGCCGAGACCCATTTCCTCATTGTCGGTAATGTCCGGAGCAAACCAGCCTTGCAACGCATAGCCCTGATAGGCGTGCTTCAGCTCGTCCCCTCCGAGCGAGGTCTTCGGCGTGTGGCACGCGCCGCAATGTCCTGCACCCTCGACCAAGTAAGCGCCGCGATTCCACGCGGGCGACTTCGAGGGGTCCTCGCGGAACTCTCCCTCCTTGAAGTACAGGGCGTCCCATATCGCCATGAGCGACCGCATCCGGTAGGGAAAGGGCAGCTGGTTGGACTCCACCTCGTGGTGCACGGGCGGAACGGTATTGAGATAGGCGCGTATCGCAAGCACATCGGCGCGCGACATCTTGGTGTAATACGCGTACGGCATCGCGGGATACAAGCGGCTGCCGTCTGGCATGCGCCCTGCTCGCATCGCCGCATCGAATTGCGCATCGCTCCAGCTGCCGATACCCGTGGCGCCGTCCGGGGTGATATTGGAAGCCTGGAGCATCCCGAACGGTGTCTCGATCGGCCGGCCCCCCGCGAAAGGCGTGTGATCGACGCCCGCATGGCACGCCGCGCAATCCGCGACGCGGGTGAGATAGCGCCCGCGCTCGATTTGCGCGAAGTTCTGCTGGTCGGAGGCGCCGAACGTCGCAGCCTGAACCGGGGCGGCGCTGCACAGCGCGAGCCATGGCAGAAGAATAATAACGAGCGAAACGCGGGCAGCACCCGTGCTCATGCCTGCCACCACACCCGTACTCCTGCGTGCACCACACCCGCGTTCATGCAGGCACCAGCGGCCCCGGGTTCCTGAGATAACGGCTGCGAATGGCTTGCGCCGACCAGAACGCGAGCGCGGCCAGGGTGCCCGTCGGGTTGTAGCCGGCGTTTTGCGGAAAGTTGCTCGCTCCCGTCACGAACAGATTGGGAACATCCCAGCTTTGAGAAAACCGGTTGACCGCACTGGTCTTGGGGTCGGTTCCCATGACCGCCCCGCCGCACAGATGGGTGGTCTGGTACTCGGTCACGTCGTACGGCGCCTTGCGATAGATCTTGTGCACCTGCTGCGCACCCATTGCACGGAATATTTCAGCAAACTTGTCGGTCAGAAACGCGTTTTGCTTGATCTCATTATCGTGGAAGTCCATGGTGATCCGGGCGAGCGGCCGATCGAAACGGTCGCGATAGGTCGGATCGAGGTCGACGTACACATCGCGGTAGCTGTACATGCTGCCGTGAACGCCCGTGCCGGGCTTGAGCGCGCTGAGGTAGTTGTCGCGCACGGCGTCCTTCCATTTCGCACCCCATCGCGGGGTCCCCGGGGGAATGGGTGCAGTTTGAATGGGGCGGCCGTTGGTCTGCACCTGCCCCATGTAACCACCGCCGACGAAGCCGTGGGGGCCATGGTCGAAATTGTCGCCGTTGAACTCGTCGATGCACATCCCGATCGCACCGGAGGCAATGAACGGGTTGAAGTTGAACTTGGATTTATCGAAGAAGCTTTCTACATCGGATATCGTCTGATGGGTGAAGTTACGCCCAATCACCCCCTTGTTGGACAGCGGATCGTACGGAGTGCCGATCTTCGACAAGAGCAGCAGTTGCACGTTGAAAATCGTGAACGCGCTCAGGATCACGAGGTCGGCGGGCTGTTCGTATTCGTTGCCGCTCGCATCGACGAACGTGACGCCCGTCGCCCGCTTGCCGCTCGAATCGGTGTTGATGCGGGTCACCTCGCACAAATCCCGAGCCTCGAAGTTAGCCTTGCGCATCAGCACCGGCAGCAGCGTCGTCTGGGGACTTGCCTTGGAGTAGTTGCCGCAGCCGAACCACTCGCAAAAGCCGCAATAGGTGCAAGGCCCCATGCGTACGTTCAACGGATTGGTGTAGGCCTGTGACAAGTTTCCGGAGGGTTGAGGAAACGGCTTGTAGCCGAGTTCCGCCGCCGCCTTGCCGAACAGTGCGTGACTGAATGGCTGCTGCTGAGCCGGCGTGGGATAGGGGCGTGAGCGTGGGCCCTCGAACGGATTGCCGCCCGGTTGGATCTGCCCGTTCAGGTTGCCCGCGGTGCCGGAGGTGCCGCACAAATATTCGAACCGATCGTAGTGCGGTTCGAGCTCATCGTAGGTAACTCCCCAATCTTGGATGCTCATGTCCTGGGGCAGAAATTTGGCGCCGTAGCGCTGCGTCAAATGCGTTCGCAGCACGAAATCCGACGGCAAAAACCGCCACGTCTCGGCATTCCAATGCACGCCGCCCCCGCCGACGCCATTCGGCGGCATGAACGCACCCCAGTTTCTAATGGGCAGCGCGTTCTGGTCCATTTTGTTGCGGAACGTGAAGGTGGTCTGCGCGGGCTGCAGAAAGAGCTCGTGGCGGATGCGGTAACGCAGCTCGTCCTGCGCGTAATTGGGTGCGAAGTCCGTCGCGGTATTGCGCCAGGGTCCGCGTTCGATGGCAATCACGTCGAGGCCGGCCTCGGTCAGCTCGTGCGCGAGGATCGATCCCGTCCAGCCGAGCCCGATGATGACGGCATCCTTGGCAGGTAGTTTCGTGGTCATAGGTTCAGGTTCTTTTCGGGGTCCATTCGGGGCGGCCGGCAATGCTCACGGGCGGATGCGGGTACCGTTCGTTGTGCCGCCCGACCCAGTCGCGGTAGTCGTAATGTGCTCCCGGGTAACCGATCATCTTCCAGCCGCACATGTCCTTGTTGCCGCCATAGATTGGATCGGCAAAGAAACCCTCCTGCATGTTCTTGAGCAGCATCTCGAAGAAAGCCTTGCCGTTGGCTCCCTCCAGTTGCAGGCTCCCCGATTCCAGGCCGCTCAGCAACGGGTCCTGCTGCTCGGAAGAAAGCTGTGCGAACGGCTTGCCGGTTTGCGCGCGGCATTGCCGATCGAGCGCGGCGAGCGATTTACGATAGACGACGGCCGGCGGATCTGGGGATTGTGCCCCCTGCTGCGGGGTGCCGGTGACGAAAGGCGCACTCGTGTACAAACCCGCGCTGCTGCCGAAGGGCCCGATCAACTGTCGATCGATGTAAACGGCGCAACCGGCCTCCTTTCCCCCGGGCGTGCTCGCATCGGGAGGAATGATGCGGTCGGCGATGGCCTCGACGGCGGCGGCCTCGTCCGGGTTGAAAAACAGCCATCCTGATTCGGTGATCGGCTGGGGTGGCGAACCCGCATTTGCACTCCAAGGCAGCTGGCCGCGCAGCACGCCGGCTTTGGAGGCCGCATCGCCCATGAGAACGAAGGCGGTGCCGAGCAATACATCGCGGCGGCTGGGAGGGGACATGCGTAGAAGACTTATTTTCAGAAAGGGAGAAGCCCGATCCTACGAAGCCATCGGCTATCGTGCTGTAGGCGCATCGCGCGCGACTCCGTAGGAGAAACGCCGGCGGGGACGCACTGCGGCATGCCGCCGTGCAGGCGTACAGTGATGCAAAATGGTGATAGGAAGCCGGGCCCGATGAGACAAATGAGCACGCTGTTGACGATCCGGACCGAGCGGCAAGGCCTGCTGGACATCACGCGACGAATCACCGAGTGGACGGACGCACAAAGCCTCAAGGCCGGATTGCTGACCATCTTCTGCCGCCACACCTCAGCCTCGTTGCTGATTCAGGAAAACGCCGCGGCCGCGGTGCGCAGGGATTTGGAGAGATACTTCGAGCGCGTCGCCCCGGAGAGTTCCTCGGCTTATGAGCATGACGACGAAGGACCCGACGACATGCCTGCGCATATCCGTACTGCGCTCACCCAGGTTCAGCTGTCGGTCCCGCTGATCGAGGGAAGCTTGACGTTGGGAACATGGCAGGGAATCTACCTCTTCGAGCATCGCCGTCGCCCGCACTCGCGGACACTGGCCCTGCATCTGATCGGCGATTAGCGATCGGTCTCGTGGCGTCACACCCCGCGCGGGGTGTCTTACGTTTCCAAGTAACGAGGCTTGTGTCAGCATGCGTGCGTGCATCGACCCGCCGCCCCGGCGGTAACTGGGGAGGCGAGCGTACCGTGAGGGGAAGGCTATGAGCAGCGAGCGCAGAATGAACGTCTCTGGCCGGCTGGCCGCAAGCGCGGTACGGGTGTTCGTGAGTCTGGCAGTGTGCCTGGCACTCACGTCGGGAGCGCGAGCGCAAGATGGCGATCCCCCGACGCGCGTCGCCCGGCTCGCCTATCTGGAGGGTTCCGTTTCCTTTCAACCGGCAGGAACCGAGGATTGGGTGGCTCCGCCCATCAATCGGCCGCTCACCACGGGGGATGCTCTCTGGTCGGCTCGCGACGGCCGGGCGGAATTGCAGCTCGACGGTTCGGTGGTGCGTATCGGAGCCGGTACCTCGGTGTCATTCTTGAATCTCAGCGATCGAGTGACCCAGATCCAGCTGTCAGCCGGCTCGGTGATCGTTCACGTGCGCAGGTTTGGTGACGAAGAAACCTATGAGATCGACACGCCGAACCTCGCCTTCACGGTGCTGCAACCGGGCGTCTACCGTCTCACCGTGGACAGCGAACAGGGCACCACTGCCGTCGAGGTGCACCGCGGCCAAGGCGAAGTGACGGGCGGGGGCACTGCTTACTCGCTCTTCGGCGGCGATCAGGATGTGTTCGCCGGCACCGACCAGTTGGTCGAGGCGCAGCAATCCAACGATCGGGACGAGGATCGCTTCGATGCCTGGAGTTCGGAGCGCGACGATCGTTGGGAACACTCTCCGTCGGCGCGATACGTCGCGCCCGATGTGGTCGGCTACGAGGACCTCGACGATCAGGGCAGCTGGCAGCCGACGAGCTACGGTTACATGTGGTTCCCGCATGGCTTGCAACCAGGGTGGGCTCCCTATCAACAGGGCCACTGGGCGTACGTGCCGCCTTGGGGATATACCTGGGTGGACGATAACCGATGGGGCTTCGCGCCATCTCACTATGGCCGCTGGGCCTCGGTCAATGGTGCCTGGGGCTGGATTCCGGCACCGCCCCCCGCCCCAGGGGCGCTCTACGTGCGTCCGGTTTACGCACCCGCACTGGTCGCGTGGGTGGGAGCAGGTGCGACGATCGCCTGGTTCGCACTCGGTCCCCACGAAGTCTATGTGCCCTCTTATCCGGTGAGCCGCGGGTACGTCGATCGCATCAACGTCTCGAACACCACGGTCAGCACCACCGTGATAAACAACGTCTACATCAACAACACCGTCATCAACAACCGAACGGTGAACATCACCAACGTCAACTACGCCAACCGCTCCGTGCCCGGCGCGGTGACGGCAACCACCCAGCAGGCGTTCACATCGGCCGAGCCAGTCGCCCGGAATCGAGTGACTGCCGATGCGCGCGCGCTGGCGTCGGCGCCCGTGCGAACCGCCGCTCCACCCGTCGTTCCCACCCGGCAGGCGGTGTTGGGCGCCGGGAGAGCGGCGACGGAACGTCCCCCGGCGGCTCTGCTGACGCGGCCCATCGTCGCCCGGACCGCGCCGCCGCCCGCGCCGCCCTCCTTTGAGCAACGCCAGCATGCCATCGAAACGAATGGCGGTCGGCCGTTGAGCGTCGCGCAAGTTCGGCAGATCCAGCCGGCTTCAGCCGCCGAGCAACGAGCGGTGATCCGCGTAGCGCCGCCGGCGCATACGCTGATCACTCCGAAGGCGCCGCCCGCGGCGCAAGCACCAGCACCGGGTGCGCCGCGGCCCGCTCTACCGGGGGCGGAGCGCCCGGTGGAATCCGCGCGCACGGGCGCTCCATCCCCTGCGCCGACTCACGTCAAGGAGACGCCGCCCACGGCGCGTGCCCCCGCGCCGAGCACCGCGTCGTCCGTGTTGGAACGCCAGCATCTGCAAGAGCAGCAGCAGATGCGTGCGCAGCAGGATGCAGAGCGGCAACGCGTCGAGCGGCAACAGGAGGCCGATCACCAGAAGCTCGCGCAGCAGCAGGCCGCGGAGACGCAGCGACGGCAACAGGAGGCGGCGCTCGAACAACGTCACGCGCAGCAAACTCAGGAACTCGTTCAAAGGCACGCCGCAGAACAACAGCAGCTGGCGGAGCGGCAGCAACAGCAGCGCAGTCAGCAACAGGTGCAAGCGCCCGAGCCCAAACCCGCAGTCCCCAAACCACCGGAGCCCAGATCTGGGCCCAAACCTCGGGCGAATCCCCGTTAGCTGGCTGCCTGGCGCGGCGGGAAAAGGCGACTCGGCGCGGATCCAAGGGCGGACGTCGGCGGCTCAACGGCGCCGCCACAACACCTCGCTGCCCGATTCTTCCCGCGCCAAAACCCGGGCAATGACGAACAGAAGATCCGACAAGCGGTTCAGGTACTTGAGCGCGTCGGGGGCGATTGACTCGACGCGCGCGAGCGACCAGCAGCGCCGCTCCGCGCGGCGGCAGATGGCCCGAGCCATGTGACAAGCGGCGGCGGCCTGGCCGCCCCCGGGCAAAATGAAATCCTTCAGTGGCGGGAGCGGCTCGTTGAAGCCGTCGAGCTCGCGCTCCAGCCGCTCCACATACGCCGGCCCAATCATCCGATGCCCGGGGATGCACAACTCGCCGCCCAAGTCGAACAGGTCATGCTGCACCTCGGTGAGGCAGGTCCTTACCGCATCGGGAAGCGTCGGAACCGCCAGCACCAGCCCGACTGCGCTATTGGCTTCGTCGACGCTCCCGTATGCCTCCACGCGCAGGCTCTCCTTCGACACGCGCGCGCCATCGCCAAGGCCCGTGGTCCCATCGTCGCCCGTGCGGGTGTAGATTTTGCTCAGTCGGTTGCCCATGATGCCGTGCCCTTCGCCGTAATTCGCAGTGCGACGTTAGCACAAAGGCCAGACTGCAAAAATCCGCGCCTCGCCAGCGCCAAAACTGCCTAGAATTGCGCCCACGTTTGCTGCAGGAGATGCGCATCACCATGAGTCCCTCGCTGGAGCTGAAGGCAGCGATCGATGCGGCGGAAGAGGCTTCGAAAATTGCCTTGTCCCTGTACCGGCGCAATCTCGAGGTGCGCATCAAGGAGGATAAATCCCCGGTGACCGAGGCCGACGTGCGCTGCGAGATCGCGATCCGGGAGATCTTGGAGTCTCGGTTTCCCTCCTACGGCTTCTACGGCGAGGAGACCGGTGCGCGGGACGCCGGCGCGGAGAATCTGTGGCTGGTCGACCCGATCGACGGCACCAAGGCATTCGTGCGCGAGTATCCCTTCTTCTCGACTCAGATCGCCCTGATGCGTGGCGGCGAGATCGTTCTGGGCGTATCGAGCGCGCCGGCGTACGGAGAACTGGCCTACGCCGAACGCGGCGCCGGAGCCCATCTCGACGGCAAGCGGATATCGGTCAGCCGCATCGACACCCTCGGTGCCGCGGCGCTCTCGGCCGGCAACTTGAAGTCACTAGCATCCGGCCGCCAATGGCCGCGCTACGGGCGGCTGGTGGCTGCGGTCAATCGCATCCGAGGCTATGGCGACTTTTTGCATTATCACCTGCTCGCTGCGGGCAAGATCGACGCCGTGGTGGAGACGGACGTAAACATACTCGACATCGCCGCCTGCGCCGCCATCGTGACCGAGGCCGGAGGACGTTTCACGCAGCTCGACGGCGCGCCGTTGACGCTCGCATCGCGGACTGTGCTCGCGACCAATGGTTGCATGCACCCTAAGGTGCTGCAGGCGCTCGATGAAGGCGCGCCGTTCCCCTGATCGCCGCTTATTTTTTCCAGCGAATCTCGACCGCGGTCGCGGGCCCGATGACGATCTGATCGAGGCTCGAGGGCTGTTCCCACGAAGTTGCGGAAAGCATTCGCCGGCCCGCCATCAACTCGGCAAATTTCTGAGGATAGAGCGGTGACTGGCGAGGATCGCCGTAGCCGTCGGGGAAGAGGGGCGCGTCGTTGACGGGGTCGTACTTGTCGGTCGCACCCAGGGTATGCAGCAACTCATGGGCGATGACCATGCTGTTCCCGCCGTCCATCGACTCGACGGCAAATGCATTGACAACACCGATCAAGCCCTTCTCGATGCCGAGCGAATGCGGCACCACCGGCGACAGTGCGGGGTCGTGATACAGCACGAACATGCGGACATCCTCGGGATCCTTGACGTGACCGCTCACCCGCCAGGCCCAATATCTCAATCGAAGACTCCAAAGCGCGGTTGCGGGCAGGGATGCTCCGGGCGAGCGCGCCGGCGGTTGCTCGTGAATCTCAGGCCGGAGCCGAGTCTTGATCGGCTCCTCGAGGCCGAGCCGATAGCGCGCGGCCTCGGTTGCGAAGAACCGGTCGATGGGTCGAAAGCGCATCGGCTCGAGACCCGCGATGTAAGCGCGGGTCACCGGGCTGTCGTCCGCCGCGATGGGGTAGATGGCGACGTAAAGCGCCTGCCTCCACGCGACGCTGCGCAACCGATCCTCGCAGGTGGTGACGCTGACCAGCAGCAGGACCGCGAGCAGAATCGCGATGCGCACCGAGCGCCATGGGGTGCGTCGGACCGCGGGGGGAGGTCGCATCGCTGTCATGGGTGGTGGCGCGGCATCAATCGGCAGATTCGACGCTGAACTCCGCGACCTCGCCGTCGACGGCCATATAGTAGACGGCCACGGGTTTGCAACACACCGGACAGTCCTCGATATAGGACTGTTCCTCCACCGACAAATCGAGGGTGAGCTCGATGATCTCCCAGCAATGCGGGCAAGTCGCCTGATGTCCGCGCACCAGATCCATGGTCCGCTACGGTTGCAATCGCTGCACGGTCCACCTCGGCGCTCCTCCCGTGCCACCGGCGAGGCGGGTCCACCGCGCGCGCTCGTGAATGCGAAATTCTCCCTCCACCCAGAGCTCTGCGGCCTCGACGTTCAGCCGAAATCCGCCCCAGTGAGGAGGGCGCGGCACCTGCGCCACGACCATGTCGGGTTCGGGGGTACCCGGGCCGCCGTAAGGGATGCCGAAGCGGCGAGCCGCCGCGGCCACGTTTTCTCCCATGGTGCCGCGCGAGGCGATCGGCTCGCTTTGGCGGCTTGCCCACGCGCCAAGACGGCTCTGCCAGGGTCGGGAATCGAAATACGCGTCGCTGACACTTTCGGGCACGCGTTCCACCTGCCCCTCGGCGCGAACCTGGCGGTGTCGATGATCCCAATGGAAAACCACGGCTGCCCGCGGGTTGGCCTTCAGGTCGCGTCCCTTGTGAGATTCATAGTTCGTGTAGAAAACGATGTACCCCGCCTCGGCGACGATCTCCTTGCAGAGCACCACCCGCGCGGAGGGTTGGCCTTGCCCGTTGACCGTGGCGAGTACCATGGCGTTGGGATTCGGCTGCGCCGCATCGGTCACGGCTTGCGCCAACCAATCCGCGGCGATCTCGAGCGGATTCGCCGGCAACGGGTCGGGCAACGTTTCGGTCCACAAAGGCTTTATGCTTGTATTCATAACCGAATGGTAGCCGCGGTGGGGTTCGGGCGATAGCCGCCCGACGCGAGAGGCGACAATAGGGGATTGATTCTCAGATGAATTTGGACGAACTGCGATCCGAGCTCACGGCGCTCGATGCTGAAATTCTGACGCTGGTCGCCCGCCGTCAGGCTCTGAGCGGAGAGGTTGCAGCCGTCAAGCGCGCAACCGGCCTCGCTACCCGGGACTTCGCGCGCGAGCGGGAGGTGATCCTTCGTGGCCGGACGGCTGCGGAGCGGCTGGGGCTCGAGCCCGATCTGGCGGAGACGCTGTTGCGCCAGCTGATCCAATCCTCGCTCGCCACCCAGGAACAAGCGCGTGTTGCGGCGCAAGGTCAGGGAAGCGGCAAGCGGGCGCTGGTGATCGGCGGGCGCGGCAAGATGGGCGGCTGGTTCTGCGACTTCCTGGCCTCTCAGGGGTTTCAAGTCACGATCGCCGATCCGGAGGGCGGGCTGCCTGGATTCGACCAGCTTGCGGATTGGCAAGATCATCCGCTCGACTCCGATCTGATCGTGCTCGCGACCCCGCTCTCCGCGACTGCGGACATCTTGAAGCTGCTGGCGAAGCGTGCCCCGCGCGGGCTGATTTTCGACCTGGGCTCATTGAAGACCCCGCTCCGCGCCGGCCTCGATGCGCTGGTGAAGGCCGGTTGCCGGGTGACATCGCTGCACCCCATGTTCGGTCCCGACACCCAACTGCTGTCCGGCAGGCATGTCATCTTCATCGATCTCGGGGACAGCACGGCCCTACAGGAGGCACAAGCGCTGTTCGCACCCACCATGGCGGAGCGCGTGGTGATGGGGTTGGATGAGCATGATCGGCTGATTGCGTACGTACTGGGTCTTTCTCACGCGCTCAACATCGCGTTTTTCACCGCGCTTGCAAACTCCGGGGAGGCCGCGCCGCGCCTGGCGCGACTTTCAAGCACCACCTTCGATTCGCAGATGGAGGTCGCGAGCCGAGTGGCGGCCGAGAGCCCGGAATTGTACTTCGAGATCCAGAGCCTGAACGAATACGGCGAGGAATCGCTGAAGGCGCTGCAAGCGGCCATGGCCCAGCTGGTCACGGCGGTGCGATCCAAAGATGCGGACGCGTTCACTGCATTGATGCTTCGTGGAAGAGCATATTTCGACGTACGCGCCCAAGCGCGCGGGGGCTGACCTTAAGGATGGAACGGGATGACAAGGGCGCCGAAGGGTGGATGACATCATTCAGGAAAATGAAACGCTCAAGAAGCGTCTCACGGAACTGACCGCCGAGGCGGCCAACAACGAGTCGATTCTGAAGCGAACCCAGGCGCGCGAGCTCTCGTTGCTGCGCGCCGACGGGTTGCCGCAGCTGCTGCATGCGCTCGTCGACGGCCTCAAGGAGTCGTATGCGCTCGACGCGGTGAGCGTCGTGCTGCTCGATCCGCAGCACGAAATCCGCCACCTGCTCGTGGCGGGCGGGGATCGGCCCGAGGAGTTCCAGCAGATATTTTTCGTCGATTCGCTGATCAGCCTCGCGCCGCAGCTCGCGGCCTTGCACAAACCGTGGCTCGGACCCTTTGTCGGCGCAGACCACCACCTGCTGTTTCCAGACAATCCCCATTTGAAAAGCGCCGCTCTCGTCCCGCTGCCCCGCAAGGATCTGTCCACCGGGGCGCTTTGCTTCGGCAGCCGCGACCCGACCCGGTTCACGCGCCATCACGGCACCGATTTTTTGTCGCACTTGGGTGCGGTCGCGGCTGTCTGCATAGAGAACGCCGTGAACAGGACCCGGCTTTTGCGGGCGGGCATCACCGATTTTCTGACGGGCTGGCACAACCGTCGTTACTTGCAGCAACGCTTGAAGGAAGAGCTGGCGCGCACCCAGCGGCGGGCGGGAAGCATCGCTTGCCTGATGATGGACATCGATCACTTCAAGGGGATCAATGACGGCTACGGGCACCTGGCGGGCGACATCGCGCTCAAGGAGGTCGCGCAGCGGGTCGAGTCGCAGATACGCAGCATGGACACCGCGGCGCGCTTCGGCGGCGACGAGCTCGCCATCTTATTGCCTGACACCGGCGCCGCCGAGGCCGCGAAGCTCGCCGAACGCATCCGCGTATGTATCGCCTCGCAGCCAGTCGCGCTCACAGCGCAAGTCGAACGCAACCTGACTGTGTCGGTAGGCGTCGCGGCGCTCTCGCCGGGGCGGCATGAGACGGACCTGAAAGCCGCGGCAGACCGGCTCATCGCCGAAGCCGATGCCGCGCTTTATCGAGCCAAGGCCTTGGGCCGAAACCGTGTGCAAGTGGGAGCCGGCTGAGGGCACAATGGGCCATGGCCGACACGCACGCGAATGACTACATCGACCGGCACGGCTTTCGAGCCAATGTCGGCATCGTGTTGACCCGCGGCAGGGGGGAGCTGTTTCTTGGCGGGCGCGTGGGTGGCCGCGGCTGGCAGTTCCCACAAGGCGGCGTCAACCGTGGCGAGCGCGTCGAAGATGCGCTGTTTCGGGAGTTGACCGAGGAGATCGGGCTTGGGTCGGGCGATGTGGAGATGCTCGGTTCGACCCGCGGATGGCTGCGCTATCGACTTCCCCGGCAATACGTGCGCGACCGCTGCATAGGTCAGAAGCAGCGGTGGTTTCTGCTGAAGCTCACCGCCGATGAGGCAAAGTTTCGCTTCGACTGCACGGATCAGCCGGAATTCGATCGCTGGCGATGGGTGGACTTCTGGACGCCGGTGCGCGAAGTGGTGTATTTCAAGCGCCGCGTGTACGCACGCGCGCTGCACGATCTCGGCAAGCTGATATTCACCGACGGCTTGCCGCCCTATCCGGAATGGTGGGCGGGGCTCAACATCCCGGCCGCAAAAGCCACGGCCGGTTGACCCGACACGGCCGCAAAACTCAGGGCTTGACGACCGCCAAGATGACGATGCCCATCAACAGGAGCGATGGCAGCTCGTTGAACATGCGATACCACCTGGAGGTGCGCACATTGCGGTCCTGCGCGAATGCGCGTGTGAACTTGTAGCAGTACAAATGGTAGATGATGAGCAGACCCACCAGCACCAGCTTGATATGCAGCCAACCCATCGCAAGATACGCCGGCACCGCCACCAGCATGGCGATGCCGAATGCCACGGTGGCGCAGGCGCCGATCGTCATGATCGCGAGCAGGCGGCGCTCCATCACCTTGAATCGCTCCACGCCGATCGCATCATGCGCGTCGGCGTGATACACGAACAGCCGCGGCAAGTAGAAAAGCCCGGCGAACCAGGTTACCAGCGCGATCACATGAAAAGCTTTCAGCCAGAGCGTCAGCAAAGGTCTTTCCCTGGACACAAAGGGGGATCATAGCGTGGCGGACCTGTTCGGAAAACTCGTTGTGCGCGCGGCCCCGAGAAGACGCACCTGGTTGTTGACGGGTCTCGCCGTCGGGTTGCTGTTTGCCGTGTACGGCATATTCGAAATCGGCCGCTATGAGGCGGGCTTTCGCGTGATCGACTCGGTGCGCGGCGCATTGGCGGCAAGCACGCGCATCCGCGCGCTCGAGGCGGAGAATGCGCGACTGCGCACGCAGCTCGAGGCCGCGGACGTGGCGCGTCGGGTGGACCAGGAGGGTTACAAACAAGTCCAGCGCAGCTTGGGCGACATGCAGAGTCAGATCGCGCGCCTGAATCAAGATCTGTCCTTCTATCGAGGATTGGTGCAGCCCGATTCCCTGGTCCACGTCAAGGTTCAGCAGATGCAGATCGTGCCGGAGCCGGCCGAGGGGCAATTTCGACTCAAGTTCGTGCTCATGCAGACCGGCAAACCTGACAAGGAGGTCTCGGGGAGCTCATCGATCGTGATCGATGGCCTGCAAGGCGGCAGGCCGCAAAGCCTCAAGTTCGCGGAGATCTCGCCCAACCGGCGTGAGAGCCTGGCATACTCTTTTCGCTATTTCGAGGACTTCGACGAGCTCGTCCGGCTGCCGAAAGGATTCGCTCCGACCCGGATCGGGGTCGATCTGCACACCGGCAAGGATCAGAGCCGCGGGTTCCGGCAGGCATTCGCCTGGAAGGCGCAGGGCATGTCGGTCGAGATGGAGACCAACGGCGGCACCACGCCCCAGGAAAGTGCGGATGTTCAAACGGAAACCGAATAACAGCGCGACGATCGATACCCTGATCGGCGCGAAAACCCGCATCAATGGCGACGTTGAATTCGCGGGCGGCTTCCATCTGGACGGCCATATCAACGGCAATGTGAGCTGCGATGGGCCGGCCGATGCTTTCCTGTCCGTGAGCGAGCAAGGCTGCATCGAAGGGTCGGTGAATGCCCCGAACGTGCTCCTCAACGGCACCGTGAAGGGCAACATCGATGGCGCCGACCGCGTGGAGCTTGGTGCCAAGGCGAAAGTGCTCGGGAATGTCGCCTACACGGTCATCGAGACGGCCGTGGGCGCCCAAATAAGCGGGAAATTGATCCATCGGGCCGCCGCTTCCGCCTCCAAGGCCCCCGAAACCGCGGAAGGAGAGCCCGGGTCGCAAACTTGACGCCATTGCTTTGATTGACGCAGGGCGCCGGGTAAACTATGCCTATGAACGCCACCTCCGCATCAGCCGCCCCCGACTCCGCCCCTCCGCCACCCGCCGATGTCCTCGTTTTCACCGACGCCGCCGCCGGCAAGGTGGGCGAATTGATCCGGGAAGAGGCCAATCCGAACTTGAAGCTGCGGGTGTTCGTATCCGGCGGCGGTTGTTCGGGTTTCCAATATGGATTCACGTTTGACGAGAAGGTGGAAGAGGGGGATTTCTGCGTCGAGAAGCAAGGCGTGCAGCTCCTCATAGATCCGATGAGCGCGCAATACCTGATGGGTGCGGAAATAGACTATAAAGAGGATCTGCAGGGAGCGCAGTTCGTCATACGCAATCCGAACGCCAAGACCACCTGCGGGTGCGGGTCCTCATTCTCGGCATAACGGCGACCGCCCGAGACGACAACTAGATGAGCGGGGGTCGTGCCGTTCCCGACGTACTTGCCGCGGTCGATCTGGGCTCCAACAGTTTTCACATGGTGGTCGCGCGCTACTCGCACGGCCAGCTGGTCATCCTCGACCGGCTGCGCGAGATGGTTCGGCTCGCTGCGGGGCTGAACGACAGCGGGCGGCTCGACGAGGCGGCAACCGACCGGGCACTGCGCTGTCTCGAGCGCTTCGGACAGAGGCTGCGCGCCATGCGAGCCGACAGCGTGCGCGTGGTGGGGACGAATGCACTGCGCCGGGCGAAGCGCAAGCGTTGGTTCCTGGAACATGCGCGCGCGGCGCTCGGTCACCCGATCGAGATCATTTCCGGCCTCGAGGAGGCCCGTCTGATCTATTCGGGTGTCGCACACACCAGCCCCATGAGCCCGGACAAGCGCCTGGTGATCGACATCGGTGGCGGATCCACCGAGGTCGTCATCGGCGAGGGCTTCAATCCGCTGTTGCTCGAAAGCTTGTCGGTGGGTTGCGTGGGATTGACCACGAGCTTTTTCGACGACGGCCGAATCTCGGAGAAGCGCTTCGAGCGCGCGCGCACCGCCGTCCGGCTCGAACTCGAGCCCATTTTCGAGGCCTACAGGAAGCTCGGTTGGCTGCAGGCCTTCGGCAGCTCTGGGACTGTCCGGGTGATCGGCGACGTGGTGCGCCGCCTGAACCCCGATTCGCCGCGCATCACGGTCGACCATCTGCGGTCCCTGTCCCAGCGCGTGATCGCGGCGGAGCATGTCGATGACCTCGACCTCGAGGACATCGACGCGGAGCGCGCCCCGGTGTTTCCCGCGGGGCTCGCGATCCTGCTCGAGATCGTCGAGAGTTTCGGAGTCGATCGCATCCGCGTGGCGGAGGGCGCGATGCGCGAGGGGTTGCTATACGACCTGATGGGCCGTTTCACCGACGAGGATGCCCGCGTGCGCAGTGTCCGCGCCATGGAGCAGCGCTACCACGTCGACTCGCTGCAGGCCGACCGCGTCGAAGCCACCGCCGTGAATCTGCTGCAGCAGGTGGAATCGGAATGGGGGCTCGAGGATGCGCTCGCCGAATCGATGCTGCGCTGGGCCGCGCGTCTGCACGAGAGCGGCCTCGACATCGCCCACTCCAAGTATCACCGGCACAGCGCTTATCTGCTCGAGCACGCCGACATGCCAGGGTTCCCGCGCGAGGAGCAACTGCTGCTCGCCGGACTGGTCGGCGGACACCGGCGACAGCTCTCGTTCGAGGCACTGGAGGATCTGGTGCCCCCATGGGATCGGCACGCGGAATTTCTGATCGTCCTTTTGCGCCTGTCGGTGCTGCTGCATCGTGGCCGCAGTCCTCAGCCGCTGCCGGAAGTGCGGCTGCAGGTCAAGGGCCGCAGCTTGAGCCTGGAATTGCCTCAAGCGTGGATGAAGGAGCATCCGCTCACCCTCGAGGATCTCGAGCAGGAGCGGGCGTACCTCAAAGAGGCGGGTTTCCGTCTGACTCTGAACCGCGCTTCCGCCGAAGCCTCGGTCAAAGCGCAATGACAGCACGGCGGTCGGATGCACTGACGCCGGCGCGGCGCGCTACGTCTCGATGAGCGCGATGCGCTCGTCGTACAGGCTCAACAGGCGCGCCTGCGCCGAGTGGTTTCCCGTTCCACTGGCGCGCACATATTCTCCGTTGGCCGACATCTCCCAGGCCTGGCAATCGTCGGCCAGATAGAGACTCAAATCCTCGATCACACGCGCCTTGAGTTCCGGTGCCTCCACGGGGAAGGCGACCTCGATTCGCCGGAACAGATTGCGGTCCATCCAGTCGGCGCTGCCGCAGTACACCTCGATCTCGCCGGCATTCTCGAATTGATAGACGCGCGAGTGCTCGAGGAACCGGCCCACGATGGAGCGGACCCGGATGCGCTCCGAAACCCCGGGGACGCCGGGCCGCAAGCAGCACACGCCGCGCACGATGAGCTCGATCTGCACGCCCGCGCGTGAGGCGCGATACAGGGACTGGATGATGATCGGCTCTGTCAGAGCGTTCAGCTTGGCGACGATGCGCGCGGGCTTCCCGGAGCGGGCATGCTGCGCCTCGCGCTCGATCTTGGCGGTGAGCGCCTGATGCAGGCTGAAGGGCGCGTGCAGGAGCTTGCGCAGACGCGGCACCCCGGTCAGGCCGGTCAACTGTAGAAAGATCTCGTGAATGTCCTCGCCGATCTGCTCATCGGCGGTCATCAAGCCGTAGTCCGTGTACAGACGCGCGGTCTTGGCGTGATAGTTGCCGGTGCCGAGATGGCAATACCGCCGGAGGCCCTTCTCCTCCCTGCGCACTACCATGACGAGCTTGGCGTGAGTCTTGAATCCGAATACGCCGTACATCACGTGCGCACCGGCCTCTTGCAGCTTGTTCGCCAGCTGGATGTTCGCTTCCTCGTCGAACCGGGCCCGAAGCTCGATGATGACCGTCACGTCCTTTCCGGCCTGCGCGGCTTCGATCAACGCGCCGACGATGGCCGAATCGGTACCTGCCCGGTAGAGAGTTTGCTTGATGGCGAGCACCTGCGGATCACTCGCGGCATGCCGGATGAAATCGGTAACCGGACCGAAGCCCTCGAACGGGTGCTGCAGCAGCACATCGCCGGCGCGCAGCGTCGCGAAGATGTCGCCGCCGATTCGCAGCCGTTCCGGAACGCTCGGCGCGAAAGCCGCGTACTTGAGCTCGGCGCGATCGACCAGGTCGTAGAGCGCCATCAACCGGTTGAGGTTCACGGGGCCCGACACCTTGTAGAGGTCGTCGTTGGTGAGTGCGAATTGCTCGAGCAGATACTTGAGAATTTCGTCGGGGCAGTCGTGGGGAGTCTCCAGCCGGACCGCGTCGCCATAGCGGCGCGAGGCGAGCTCGCCCTCCACCGCGCGCAGCAGGTCATCGACCTCTTCCTGTTCCACGAACAGATCGCTGTTGCGCGTCACGCGGAACTGATAACAGCCGCGCACACGCATGCCCGCGAACAATTGGGAGACGAATGCCTCGACGATGGTGCCGAGGAAAACGAAATGCCGGCTTCCGAGCTCGTCGGGCAGGCGGATGAGCCGCGGCAAGGAGCGCGGAGCCTGAACCACCGCGAGTCCCGAGTTGCGGCCGAAGCCGTCCTCGCCTTCCACCACGATGGCGAAGTTGAGACTTTTGTTGAGCACCTTGGGAAACGGGCGCGCTGGATCGAGTGCCAGCGGGCTCAACACGGGCTCCACTTCTCTGTGAAAATACTCCAGCAGCCATGCTGCTTGAGCTTCAGTCCAGCTTTCCGGCGAAACGAACAGCACCCCGTTCTTGGCGAGCTCCGGCATGAGCACTTCGTTCAGGACCTGATACTGCTCCTCGATGAGATGGGCGGCCCGCACACGGATCGCCTTCAACTGATCAGGCACGGACAGGCCGTCCGGTCCGCCTTGCAGCGCGCCGGCCTCCAGCAGCTCCTTCAGTCCCGCCACTCGAATCTCGAAGAACTCATCCAGATTGGTGCATGAGATGCACAGGAACTTGACCCGCTCGAGCAACGGGATCTGGCTGTCCTTCGCCTGTTCCAGCACGCGCTGATTGAATTCCAGGAACGACAGCTCCCGATTGATGAACAGCTGCGGTGATTGTAGGTCTGCGTCATTCATAGGGGGACGGGTTCGAAGCCTCTGCCATGACAGTCGAGTTGATCGCCCGCGTGCCAGTCTGCCGTGCGCGAGCGACGATCCGCGTCGATCATGCTAGCGCGGATAGATGCCGCCGAGTATGCGCGCGCCGCGCGCGCCGGTGACGCTCGGCGCGCTCGAGGGTAGACCACCGAGCGTGCGCCGCGCGAACCAGGCGAACGCGATCGCCTCGACATAATCCGGGTCGAGGCCGAGCGCCGCTGTTGTGGCCACGCGGGCGGGTGCCAGGCGCCGAGCGAGGGCTGCAAGCAGCGCCGAGTTGTGCGCGCCCCCTCCGCAAGCATAGAGACTGGCACCGGGCGCGTGACGCTGCACGGCATCGGCGACGGTGGCGGCCGTATATTCGAGGAGCGTCGCTTGAACGTCTTGCGGGCGGCGCACTTGTTGTCCCAGCCGCGCTTCGAGCCAGCGCATGTTGAAGAGCTCGCGCCCCGTGCTCTTGGGCGGCGCAAGCGCGAGATAAGGTTCGGCGAGCAGGCGGTTCAACAAGTCCGCGTCGACCGCACCGCTACTGCTCCAGGCGCCGCGCTCATCGAAAGCCGAGCCTCGATGGCGAAGAATCCATGCATCCAGCAGCCGGTTTGCGGGGCCGGTGTCGAAGCCCGATACCTGCTCGCCGCGCGCCAGCACGGTAATGTTGGCAATGCCGCCGAGATTCAAGATCACGCGGTCTTCGGCGCCGCTACGGAATACTTGATCGTGAAACACCGGCAGCATAGGGGCACCCTGCCCACCGGCCGCCACATCGCGGCGGCGAAAATCGCCCACCACGGTGATGCCGGTCAACTCGGCCAGCGTGTTCGGATCGCCGATCTGCCAGGTAAACGGCCGGGGCAAATCCGGTCGATGGCGCAACGTCTGTCCGTGACTGCCGACCGCAGTTACCTGAGAGGGTTCGACGCCTGCGCGGCGCAGCAACTCCAGCGTGCTGGTCGAGAACTCGCGTGCCATGGCCACGTCAAGCTGACCGATCTCGTCGAGGGAGGCCCGCTCAGGGGCCTCGATGACGGCGGTAATCCTCGCCTTGAGTTCCGAATCGAGAGTCGTGGCGCTCGACGCCAACAACGACAGCGGCGATACGTCGAAGTCCATCAGGACGGCGTCGATCGCGTCCATGCTGGTGCCCGAGATCAGTCCTACGTACAGATCCATGAGCGTTGGTCCACACGCGTCGCGCTAATTGACGGCGCCGCGCGGTTCGCCCACGTACTGGGCAATCCCCGCGACTGAGAAGCCCGGCGGCAAAGCCGATTCGGCCGCCTGCGCCGATGCGGCGGCGAGCGGCGGCGCATCGGCCCGCACGGAGCGGACGTGCGCGGCGCTCGATGGCTTGGCGGAGGCTTCGCCCGCCCGTGCCGGCGACGCGAAGGCCTGCATGACCGTCGCCTGACCGGGCTGCGGCGCCGCCAGATCAGCGAGGTATGCGGCGGTTTGTAGCCGGAATCTATCCAGGGCATCGGCCGTGAGCGGGTCCGCGCCGGGCAGTTTCACGGTCTGCGGGTCCATATGCACCCCGTTCTTCAGGTATTCGTAGTGCAGGTGCGGTCCGGTGGCAAGGCCGGTCATGCCGACATAGCCGATGATCGTGCCTTGCTGCACGTGCGAGCCCACGCGGATATTGCGCGCGAACCGGGACAGATGCCCGTAAAGCGTCGAGACTTCGTTGCTGTGGGCGAGCACGAGGGCATTACCGTAACCTCCACGCACGCCTTCGAAGGTGACACGGCCGTCCCCTGCGGCATGCACCGGCGTGCCGACGGGCGCTGCGTAGTCGGTCCCCATATGTCCGCGGATGAGATTAAGGATCGGATGCAGGCGGTGGGGGTTGAACACCGAGCTCACCCGAGTGAATTCGACGGGCGCGCGCAGAAAAGCCTTGCGCATCGGCTTGCCATCGGGGGTGTAGTAGCCGACGGCGCCTGACTCGCTCACATAGCGCACGGCGCGATACACCTTGCCGCTATTGACGAATTCCGCAGCGAGCACATCGCCGTCCCGAAGATATTTGCCGTCCTGGTAGATCTGCTGATACACGGCCGTGAAACGGTCGCCCTGGCGGATGTCGAGCACGAAGTCGATGTCCCACGCGAACACGTTGGCGAGGCTGAGCGCCACCGGCTCCGATATTTGCGCGGACTCGGCCGCCTGAAACAGCGAGCTGTCGATGGTGGCGGTGGCCGTGCGGATGCGCGTTTGCACGGGATTTTCCGTCATCTGGGCGGCGAAACCCGCCTCGTCGCGAACCACGTGCAACGTTTCGGTCTCGCTCACCTTGCGCGACAGCTCCTTCACGGCCCCGTCGCGATGGGTCAGCTTGATTGCATCGCCGGGCTTGAGGAAATCCAGGCTTTGACGTATCCCCGGCAGTTGACGGATCGCCGCCAGATCGGCGGGGTCGAGCGCCATGCGCCGGAAAATACCATCCAAGGTGTCGTTGCGACCCACGATCACTTCAATAGTGGAGGCCATGTTCGCTTGCTGCAGGGCGGTCTGTACCGCCGAGCGCGGGGCGGGGACCGAGCTGACCCCGGCGGGATGCCCCAACGGTGCCGGAGTGCGGGCCGCCGGTGGCGCGGTATCGCTTGCAGCGTGCCAAAGAATGAGCAGGGCGCTCCCGGCCGCGGCGTAGGGGACGATCCGAACGGTTAACTTCGTGAATTGACTCGCTAATTTTGCAGCGAATAACTTTGCGGCTGGGCCGCTTCCGGGTCGCACGATTCGAACTCTCGCTGCAAAGATAGTCAGGCTAGCTGGCACCCTGCGCTCGGTCAATGCAACGCGCCTCATTTGTGTCGATCCAGCGCATGGCTTGGGTGCGATTGGGCGTGGCGGCTAGCTACGCGCCCCAGAACGTCGGATCAGGCCGTGCCGCTTCTTGCCGACGCTGAGCCGGATCGTCCCGTTGGACTCCAAGTCCGACGCCGCGACCCGGGCGGTAGGGCCGGCGACCACCTGATCGTCGAGTTTGACGCCGCCTTGCTCGATCAGGCGTCGCGCGTCGCTCTTGGAGGCCGCCATGCCGAGCGCCACGATCACATCGATGACGGCGATGGCCTCCTGCTCGAGCGTGTACGTGGGCAAGCCCTGCGCCGCACCCCCGGCGAAGGCGCGAGATGCGGTCGCGGCCGCGTCGGCCGCCGCGGCTTCACCGTGGCAAAGACCTGTCGCCTCCGTCGCGAGGATTTCCTTGGCCGTGTTGATCTCGGCGCCCGCGAGCGCTTCGAGTCGGGCGATTTCGGCGATGGGCAGTTCGGTGAACATTCGCAGGAACCGGCCAACGTCGCCGTCCTCGGTGTTGCGCCAAAACTGCCAGTAATCGTAAGGCGACAAGCGCTCCGCATTCAGCCAGACGGCCCCGCTCGCGGTCTTGCCCATTTTGGCGCCCGAGGCGGTCGCAATCAGCGGCGAAGTCACCCCGAATAGCTGCACGTCGCGCATGCGCCGGCCGAGTTCCACTCCCTGCACGATGTTGCCCCATTGATCCGAGCCGCCCATCTGCAGTGTGCAGCCGTAGCGGCCGTTGAGCTCCACGAAATCGTAGCCCTGCAGGATCATGTAATTGAATTCCAGAAACGTGAGCGGCTGCTCGCGCTCGAGGCGCAGCTTCACGCTGTCCATGGTCAACATGCGATTGATGGTGAAATGCCGGCCGACATCGCGCAGCAGCGGGATGTATTTGAGCTCGGAAAGCCACGCGTCGTTGTTGGCCATGATCGCGCCGCCCGGCGCATCGTCAAAACGCAGAAAGCGGTCGAAAATGCGGCGGATTCCGGCAATGTTGGCGTCGATCCGATCGTCGCTGAGCAGCTGTCTGGTCTCATCGCGCCCTGACGGGTCACCGATTTTGGTGGTGCCGCCGCCCATCAAGACCAAAGGTCGATGGCCGCTGCGCTGCAAATGGCGCAGCAGCATGATCTGCACGAGGCTGCCGACGTGCAGGCTGTCGGCCGTGGCATCGAAGCCGATGTAGCCGGTGAGTCGGCCGGCGTCGGCCGCGGCATCGAGGGCCGCTGCGTCGGTGACCTGATGCAGGAAGCCGCGCTCGGCCAGGGTGCGCAGGAAGTCGGATTTGTAGTGATCCATGAAACGATGGTCCGGCGATGAGGATAAAGGACGTTGTGCAAACCAATTGAACCGAGGAATTTAACGGACCTTCGGTCTGGGCGCTGAGCAGTTTGAGCGCACCAGTTTGCGGCATCGCGATACCGGCACCGAATTCATTTCCGCCCAGGCGGTTGACAGCGATAAACCGGGGGCTATACTGCGCGCCCTTCCAGGTAAAAGCCGGTTTCGCGATGCCGTCGTAGATTGACGGGGTGTGAAACTGGGTTATACTTGAAAGTCTTTCCCCGGCCTCCGTCGCCGCGGGACACTCTTTAACAAATTGAATAGGTAACTTGTGTGGGGACTCGCGTCATGCACTTTGGTGCAATTGATGATGAGTTTCCAGAAACGACCAGTTGTTCATTCGTGAACAAATGTGAGTTTC